>ERZ1027232.1038-NODE-1038-length-13696-cov-6.053955_pt1 | contig 13696 bp, 15 predicted proteins | sample MGYA00519478_ERZ1027232 | MGnify/ENA primary metagenome ERZ1027232 (study PRJEB26926, sample SAMN06164468) | human gut metagenome | biome: ENVO:00009003; feature: ENVO:2100002; material: ENVO:00002003 | host: Homo sapiens | place: USA | collected 2012 ...
AGCCAGTGCGCAGGGCTGATTGTTTAACGACTAAATAGATTGGACGATGACAAATATCCAAGAATTATTATCAAAACCCGTCTGGCAGATGACAGGCGAAGAATTCATATTCCTGAGTAAGCACGCTTCAGGTCAGGCCGAAGCATTGCCGCAACCCGTTACAGACACGGAAAAGAAGTATGTGTACGGAATACTCGGTATAGCCAAACTGTTCGGGTGCAGTCTGCCCACTGCCAACCGCATAAAGAAAAGCGGTAAGATAGACAAGGCGATTACCCAGATAGGGCGCAAGATTATCGTAGATGCGGAATTGGCTCTTGAGCTTGCCGGGAAGAAAACAGGAGGACGGAAATAATGGGAGGTATGCTTATGGACTATATGAAAGAAATAAAGGAGATTTCGGCAGAACAGGCAATAATCCTTTGGCAAGCTTCACGCCTGAGTCTGTCGAAAATCTACGAAAAAGCACCTGAGATTCTAAAAGTGCAAGGTTCGGTCATTGGTACACTGGGCAATTTCAGTGCATCCATCGGCAAAGCCAAGAGTAAAAAGACTTTCAATGTATCGGCTATCGTAGCCGCCGCATTGAAAAACGGTACGGTACTGCGGTATGTTGCGGAACTACCGGAAGAAAAAAGGAAGATTCTTTATGTGGACACGGAACAAAGCCATTATCACTGTCTGAAAGTCATGAAACGTATTTTACGGCTTGCTGGTCTTCCTGATGACAGGGACAATGAACATCTGGAGTTTCTCGCTTTGAGGAAATACACGCCCGAACAGCGTATCAGGATTGTCGAACAGGCTATCTATAATACACCGGACATAGGGCTTGTAATCATAGACGGCATCCGTGATATGGTATATGACATCAACAGTCCGGGAGAATCGACACGCATTATATCCAAACTGATGCAGTGGACGGATGACAGGCAGATACACATCCATACGATACTCCACCAGAACAAAGGCGATGAAAACGCAAGAGGGCATATCGGTACGGAGCTGAACAACAAGGCGGAAACCGTTCTGCTGGTGGAAAAGGACAAGAGCAACGGGGATATAAGCAATGTTTCAGCCATGCACATCCGTGCAATGGATTTCGAGCCTTTCGCTTTCCGTATCAACGACAATGCATTGCCTGAACTCATAGAGGGGTACAGACCCGAAGCGAAGAAACCCGGAAGACCGGAAGAGGAAAAGTTTGACCCTTACAGACATATTAGCGAACAGCAGCACCGCATAGCACTGGAAGCGGCTTTCGGACTGAAAGAGGAATACGGCTACAAGGATCTGGAAACCTCCTTAATCAAGTCATATATGTCGGTAGGTGTAAAACTGAACCATCAAAAAGCGGTATCACTTATCACCATGCTCCGGAACAAACGGATGATAGTACAGGAGAACGGCAGGAAATACACGTTCAAGCCGGACTTTCACTATTAGACCGTATAACCTGTAATCACTTCACTTTATTCGGCAGGTCTATATATTAAGAATAAAGCGAAGCGGTTGTAGGGAATAGAAAAGCGCTTCACTTTATTACCGTATCCTATATATACGAAGATAAAGTGAAGTGATTATACAGACCGTACTTCATAAAAAAGTACGGGCGAAAAGAGAAATAAATATTCCAACCATTATTCAAACACTCATCTTATTATGGATATACAGACAGCAAAACAAATCAGGATAGCGGATTTTCTGTACAGTTTGGGATATTCTCCCGTCAAGCAGCAAGGTATTAACCTATGGTACAAATCCCCGTTACGGGAAGAGACAGAACCCTCGTTCAAAGTAAATACCGAGCGCAACCAATGGTATGATTTCGCAATCGGCAAAGGTGGAAATATCATCGCACTGGCACAGGAACTCTACTGTTCCGACTATGTGCCTTATCTTCTACAGAAAATCGAAGAACAGATACCACACATACGTCCCGTGTCTTTCTCTTTTGGCAAGCAATCATTTTCCGAACCGAGTTTTCAGCAATTGGACATTGTGCTGCTGGCTTCTCCTGCCCTGCTTGCCTACCTACAGGAAAGAGGGATAAACACGGCACTGGCGAAAAGAGAATGTAAGGAAGCCCGTTTCACCCACAACGGCAAACGGTATTTCGCCATTGCCTTTCCGAACATATCAGGCGGATATGAAATTCGCAACCGATATTTCAAGGGATGTATCGCACCAAAAGAAATATCCCATATCAGACAGTCAGGAAAACCAAGGAGTACATGTTACGTTTTTGAGGGATTTATGGATTACCTTTCCTTTCTTACTTTAAGGCTGGAAAGCTGTCCGCAATCACCCGACTTCGACAGACAGGATTACATAGTTCTTAATTCCGTAGCCAATGTTCCCAAGGCACTCTATCCGTTGGGAAGCTATGAGCGCATCCACTGTTTCTTTGACAATGACCGTGCAGGAATGGAAGCAATACAGCAAATCCGAAAGGAGTATGATGCTACCCGGTATATACGTGACGCCTCGCAAATCTACAGTGGATGTAAAGATCTGAACGAATATTTACAGAAACGAATAGCCGATAGGAAAGAGCAAGCGCAATCTGTCGAAAAGAGGAATGATACGCTATCCAAGAAACCGAAAGGCTTCCGGTTATAGCCCACTATAACTACACGCTTCGCTTTCGTAGTTGTGGGCTCTCCCGAGGGGATTAGGGCTTTGCCCTAATGACCCACTCAGGGCGTTTCACCCCTGAGAACCCCGAGCAAAGAGTGACCCTCTCTTTGCAATCTCCGCTTATGGGTTACCCCTAAGAACCCCTCTGCGAAAGCGAGCAAAATAATCAATCGTAAACAAAGAAAAGAAGCTATGGCAACAAAATCAAGCATACATATCAAGCCTTGCAACATCGCATCGAGCGAGGCACACAACCGAAGGACTGCCGAGTATATGCGTAATATCGGGGAGTCCAGAATCTATGTCGTTCCCGAACTTTCCACCGATAACGAACAGTGGATAAATCCCGACTTCGGCACTCCCGAACTGCGAACTCATTATGACAATATCAAGCAAATGGTCAAGGAAAAGACCGGACGTGCCATGCAGGAAAAGGAAAGGGAACGCAAGGGAAAGAATGGAAAGATTATCAAGGTGGCAGGATGTTCGCCCATCCGTGAGGGGGTGCTACTCATCAGACCGGACACCACACTGGCAGACGTGCGCAAATTCAGCGAGGAATGCCAAAAACGTTGGGGCATCACACCGCTTCAAATCTTCCTGCATAAAGACGAGGGGCATTGGCTGAGCGGACAACCCGAAGTCGAAGATAGGGAAAGTTTCCAAATAGGCGAAAGATGGTTCAAACCGAATTATCATGCCCATATCGTTTTCGATTGGATGAACCACGAAACCGGAAAAAGCCGTAAGCTCAATGACGAGGATATGACTGAAATGCAGAGTTTGGCATCTGACATTCTCCTGATGGAGCGGGGGCAATCCAAAGCCGTTACAGGCAAGGAGCATTTGGAACGAAACGATTTTATCATTGAGAAACAGAAAGCCGAACTACAACGCATAGATACCGTGATGCGCAACAAGGAGCATCTGGTGAATCTTGCCGAACAGGAACTCAAACAGGTTAAATCGGAGATACGCACCGACAAACTCAAAAATGTAGCTACCAATGCTGCCACAGCCATAGCAAGCGGTGTCGGTTCTCTTTTCGGTAGCGGCAAACTGAAAGAGCTGGAACATAGCAATGCAGAACTGCAACAGGAGATTGTCAAACGGGATAAAAGCATTGATGATTTAAAAGTTCAGATGCAACATATGCAGGAACAGCATGGCAAACAGATTTGTAATCTTCAAGGAATACATAATCAAGAGCTTGAAATCAAGGACAAGGAGATATCCCGATTGAACACCATTCTTGAAAAGGCGTTCAACTGGTTTCCATTACTCAAAGAAATGTTGAGGATGGAACGACTATGCTATGCCATCGGATTTACCAAAGATATGATAAACAGCCTTTTGACAAAAAGGGAAGCTATCAGATGCAATGGGAAAATCTATTCCGAAGAACATAGGCGAAGATTTGAAATCAAGAATGATATTTTCAAGGTTGAGAAAAGTTCAGTTAATGATACTAAATTGGTGCTTACAATAAACAGGCAACCAATAAGCGAATGGTTCAAAGAGCAATGGGAGAAACTTCGGCAAGGTTTACGACAATCAGCGGAAGAACCAAGAAAAAGTAGAGGATTCAAGCTATAATTCTGTTCTATATAGTACAAAACATCAATAAAATAACTAATTTTGCATTCGGATAGGGGCAACTCTTTCCAAGACATAAGAAAAAAGAAGAAACGTTATGTTTATCTTGTAGGTGAAAACGTAGGAAATTTTCAGACTGATGCAAGAGACAGCATAGTGGTTCTCACGCATATAGCGTGGGCTGCTATTGTTACATCTGCATCAAAGGTTTCCTACGACCTTCACTTAGACGTGGCATAGTTGGCTCACGTTTTCTGTAATTATATCCCCCTTTGAGCCAGCAGGGTATGAACATATGGAATAAAAATTTGCATCCGGAATGCAATGTTTTTACAGTTTCGGCATTTAATATATAGTAAACAATTAAAATGGATAAAAATGAAGAAAAAAAACTTTCTTAGAATTCTACTCATGACATTCCTTACGATGGCAGGGTTAACAGCGTGCAGTGACGATGATGGAGAATATTTGACAAGTATTGCCAAAACCGAATGGTATGGCAGCCATGTTGTCACAACGACCACCAATGAGGGTGTGGAAAAAACACATACGGCAATTCTTGGATTTATATTTTCCGAAGATGGAACAAGCTGTATTGTTGAAACGGGAATCGAAACGCTTATCTCAACTAATCGAGTGACCAAATATGTAAATTACTCCCCCTTGACACATTCTGTAACCTTAACCGAATCGTCCAATTCGTCCATGACAGAATATCTTGGCGTGATTGATGATGAGTCTATGCTGGTGCAACATTGTGTGGACGGTAAACTATCGAATGAAGTCATCAAACTATTCAAAAAAAAATAAAAGGATGAAGAAAAATGACTTTCTGCTCATAATCGAAATAAATCCATTAAGCTACAGTCTATTGGTATATGGCTATACAAAGACCTTACAGCATATTACCATCGCAAATATCCCGAAGCCAATGTTAATGCAGTGTGATTCGCTATAATGACTGTCCTCTCTCAATATTCCAGTCATCCACTTCCTCTGTAACATCGCCAACCTCATTGAGTGTATGGCGATGTTTTATTTTATTAAAAGGTTGCAGATGTTCCACATAGTTTCTTAAATAACACAAAACACCCAATTTTACATTCTTGGGTGTAAAATTGGGTGTTTGTTTTGCAAAATATTGATTTTCAATATTTATTGCGGAGAGACAGGGATTCGAACCCCGGGTGCCTCGCAGCACAACGGTTTTCAAGACCGCCGCAATCGACCACTCTGCCACCTCTCCTAAAACTTCCTTTTCGGGAAGTGCTTTCCTCTTTAAAGCGGTGCAAAGGTACAAATCATTTTTAATTCTGCAAACTTCCTTTCTCTTTTTTCATGAATTAATAGTACTTTTGCACCATGATATATCCGCAGAACTTTGAACAGAAAATAGGTTTCGACCAAATACGCCAATTGCTGAAAGAAAAATGCCTCAGTACACTTGGCGAAGAACGGGTGATGGACATGGCATTCTCCGACCACTTTGGAGAGGTAGAGGAGCGTTTGGACCAAGTCACTGAATTTGTACGCATACTCCAAGAAGAAGACAACTTCCCGGCACAATACTTTTTTGATGTACGCCCGTCACTGAAACGCATACGCGTGGAAGGCATGTATCTGGATGAACAAGAGCTCTTTGACCTACGCCGTTCACTGGAAACCATACGTGATATTGTACGTTTCCTACAGAAAAGCGACGATGATGAGGAAGAGGGCGCTTCCCCCTACCCTTGTCTGAAAAGATTGGCAGGAGACATCACCGTTTTCCCACAGCTCATAGCAAAAATAAACGGCATCCTCTCTCCTTACGGAAAAATCAAGGACAATGCCTCTACAGAGTTGGCACGCATCCGCCGGGAACTGGCAAGTACTATGGGAAGTATCTCCCGCTCACTGAACAGTATTCTACGAAATGCCCAGTCCGAGGGCGTTGTGGACAAAGATGTAACGCCCACCATGCGTGACGGCCGTCTGGTCATTCCCGTTGCACCAGCACTGAAACGGAAAATACGCGGTATTGTACACGACGAGTCGGCCAGTGGTAAAACCGTATTCATCGAGCCTGCCGAAGTAGTGGAAGCCAACAATCGCATACGAGAACTTGAAGGTGACGAACGCAGAGAAATTATCCGCATCCTGACGGACTTCTCCAACCAGCTGCGCCCCTCCATCTCCGACGTACTGCTATCATACGAGTTCCTTGCCGAAATAGACTTCATACGTGCCAAAGCATTGTTTGCCGAGCAAATATCCGGACTGAAACCGGCTCTCGAAAACAAGCAACTGCTGGACTGGACAATGGCGGTACACCCACTCTTGCAACTTTCTCTCGCCAAACATGGCAAAAAAGTCGTACCGCTTGACATCGAACTGAATGAGAAGCAACGTATCCTCATCATCTCCGGTCCGAACGCAGGCGGCAAGTCCGTCTGCTTAAAGACAGTAGGCTTATTACAATACATGCTGCAATCCGGACTACTCATCCCGATGCACGAACGCAGCCATGCCGGAATATTCAGCAGCATATTCATCGACATCGGTGACGAGCAGTCCATCGAAGATGATTTGAGCACCTACTCCTCCCACCTTACGAACATGAAAATCATGATGAAAAGCTGCAACGAACGGAGCCTCATCCTGATTGATGAATTCGGGGGCGGAACAGAACCCCAGATAGGAGGCGCCATCGCCGAAGCCGTATTGAAACGCTTCAACCAAAAACAGACGTTCGGTGTCATCACCACACACTACCAGAACCTGAAGCATTTTGCCGAAGACCACGAAGGTGTAGTGAATGGCGCCATGCTCTACGACCGCCATCTGATGCAGGCACTGTTCCAACTACAGATAGGCAATCCGGGCAGTTCGTTCGCTGTGGAGATTGCCCGCAAGATAGGTCTGCCGGAAGATGTCATCGCCGATGCCTCGGAAATTGTGGGCAGCGAATACATCAACGCCGATAAGTACCTGCAGGACATTGTGCGCGACAAACGCTATTGGGAAGGCAAACGCCAGACAATACGCCAGCGTGAAAAGCACATGGAAGAGACCATCGAGCGTTATCAGACCGAAATCGAAGATTTGCAGAAATCCCGGAAGGATATTCTGCGCAAAGCGAAAGAAGAGGTGGAGCAACTGATGCAGGAAGCCAATGCACGCATCGAGAACACCATACGCTCCATCAAAGAAGCCCAGGCAGAAAAAGAAAAGACACGCCAGGCCCGCCAGGAGTTGACGGACTTCCGCGAATCAATGGAAGCGCTTGCCAACAAGGAACTGGAAGAAAAAATTGCCCGCAAGATGGAAAAGCTGAAAGAAAAGCAGAACCGGAAAAAGGAAAAGAAAGCAGGCAATGGAAAAGAGAACGGACCGTCTGCCCAGGCTTTGGCAGAACAGCAGGCGCGGAAAGAAGCGGAACGCCTCGCGGCAATCGTCCCCGGCTGCAACGTCAGAATAAAGGGACAGACCTCTGTGGGCGAGGTAATGGAAGTGAACGGCAAGAATGCGATTATCGCGTTCGGCAGCATCAAGACTACCGTCAAGCTGGACAGGCTGGAACGCACCAACGCGCAGCCCAAACAAGCTGACGTGTCCGCCAAAAGCACTTTCATCAGCGTCCAGACCCAAGACAGCATGTATGAGAAGAAACTACATTTCAAGCAAGACATTGATGTCCGTGGCATGCGTGGCGACGAAGCGCTGCAAGCCGTCACCTATTTCATTGATGATGCTATCCTCGTCGGCATGTCGCGTGTGCGTATCCTTCACGGAACAGGAACGGGTATCCTGCGCACGCTTATCCGCCAATATCTGGAAACCGTTCCCGGAGTGCGCCACTTTGCCGACGAACATATACAGTTCGGCGGAGCAGGCATTACCGTAGTAGACTTGAGTTAATGGATAATTGACAGTTGATAATTAAATCATAAATCTGAAATCATAAATCTGAAATATATGAAATCAATCAAAGAACTCTACCGTATCGGTACCGGTCCATCCAGTAGCCACACTATGGGGCCGCGCAAGGCTGCTCAGATATTCCTGGAAAGGCATCCCGAAGCAGCCGCATTCCAAGTAACCCTATACGGAAGCCTCGCCGCTACCGGCAAGGGACACATGACCAATGTTGCCATCACCGAGACACTGCAACCCGCAGCACCGGTAGAAATAATCTGGGAACCCAAAATATTCCTGCCCTTCCATCCCAACGGTATGAAATTCGTCTCTTTGGACAGCGAAGGCAAGGAGACCGACCAATGGACCGTATTCAGCGCCGGCGGCGGTGCCCTGGCAGAAGAGAATGATGGAGCATCATCCGTAAACACCCCGGATGTATACGAAATGAACAGTATGACCGAAATACTGCAATGGTGTGAACGTACCGGAAAAAGTTACTGGGAGTACGTCAAGGAATGCGAGGAAAGCGACATTTGGGATTACCTGCAGGAGGTATGGAAAACCATGCAGGCTGCCGTAAAACGGGGATTGGATAGTGAAGGAGTCTTGCCTGGCCCTCTGAATCTGCGCCGAAAGGCTTCTACCTATTATATACGTGCCAGTGGCTACAAGGCTTCCCTCCAGTCGCGCGGACTGGTATTTGCCTATGCCTTGGCAGTAAGTGAAGAAAATGCGTCAGGTGGGGTCATTGTCACTGCACCTACCTGCGGTTCGTGTGGCATTGTACCGGCAGTGCTCTATCATCTGCAAAAAAGCCGGGAGTTCAGCGACACACGCATACTTCGTGCCCTTGCCACAGCCGGACTGATAGGAAACATCGTGAAGACCAACGCTTCTATTTCGGGAGCGGAAGCCGGATGCCAGGCAGAGGTAGGTGTAGCATGTTCCATGGCATCAGCCGCAGCCAACCAATTGTTTGGAGGCAGTCCGGCACAAATAGAATATGCCGCCGAAATGGGATTGGAGCATCATTTGGGTATGACCTGCGACCCAGTTTGCGGACTGGTACAAATCCCGTGCATCGAACGTAATGCCTACGCCGCCGCACGCGCCTTGGATGCCAACCTTTACTCCTCCTTCACCGACGGCATGCACCGCGTGTCATTCGACAAAGTGGTGGAAGTCATGAAAGAAACCGGAAACGACCTGCCCTCCCTCTACAAAGAAACCAGCGAAGGAGGACTGGCGAAGGATTATAAGCCGATGTAGTTAAGGATAAGGGATTAAGGATTAAGGGATTAAGTTTTCAATATGATTGCACAACACTAATATCCTTAATCCCTTATCCTTAACTCTTCTCTAATCAAGTTTTACCGGCCAATGCGTATCATCCCTATTACCGCTCACATCTTTTGTCTGTAGCAAGCCGCCTTCTTCCGAATAGAACAATTGATACTCTGCATTTCCCTTTTCAACTTCAATGACAAACTGCATAGGCACTACCGGATACTCCAAAAGAACAATCTCCTCTATCTTCCAACCGGCATACTCACTGGCGCTGAAAGAGGTCTGTACTGTTCCCGGAAGATTATTCCAAAGCAATTCGGTTTCCGTCAGTTGCCATTCCGCCTGATTATTGAACCATACATCCTTTTCCTGCCCATCCACTTTACAATCTGCAACGAAATAGCCCCCTTTCTGTTCCCATTCCACATGGATTGCGGAAGGGTATTTGGACTTCAATGCTTGTGACATTGCTTCGGGCACTTTGACATCATCCTTGTCGTCATCATCACTGCATGCACCAAGTGCCAAGGCGGCGATGAACATCATCGCCAACATTTGAATCTTCATTCTCATCATTTCTCTATAAAGTTTAGGTTAATAGTTACTGGAGAATCAATCGTCCATGCTGACGAACTTTCCCTTTTTGTTGAACTTCAAAGAGTAGTCATTACCCAATTCAATTTCCACACCGGTACGTCCGCGTTCGATTTTAGTAATAATCTCTCTCGGGAAGTTAGCCTTCACATACTCCTTTACCGGAACCGGAATCAATGCTTCGGGAACAGCGGACTTCTTGCAATCCACTTCCAACCAATTTCCTTTCTTGTCGAAGTCTATTTCCGTACGGTCTGTCAACAGCACTTCATATTTTTTAGTCTGCAATATTTCACTTTCAATCTTGATGTGTGAAATGTGCGGTTTCGAGAAATACTGGTTGATAAAGTTGCGTGCCGTCAGCGGAAGCTGCTTGGCATCCTGAGTGATAACATCACCGGCAAAGGCAAACTGAACAGCTACAAGAGCCAACACAAGAATAGACAATACTTTCTTCATAATCGTTATTTTTTAATGTTACTAATAAATTTCATATTATTCACACTGCAAATAACGGTAGAGAATTAGGAAAGATTTGGGAATAACCGCAGTTAACGGTAAATTTTACTTTCTTTAACCAGACGGAAGGTATGCATACCATTCTGCCATTCATACGTGAGCTTCAATGAAGACGACAACGCAATGGAACGCGCTATGGCAAGCCCCAGTCCGGTGGAGTCCTTCTTGCCATCCATGCCATGATAGAAACGCCGGAACAACTTCTCTCCATCCAAAGGGGCATCCCCCGTATTCCTGATGACCAGAGAAGCGGGAGTAGTAAACACCTGCAACTCTCCCCCTTCCCTATTGTGCAGCAACGAGTTCTTCACCAGATTGGAAACCAGTATTTGCGCCAGCGAATGGTTGCAACGGATGATAAAAGGCTGCTCCTCCCGTTTTCGTATCAGTCTCACCTGCTTATGTTCATAGATATCCATCAAGTCGGGCAAGAGTTCATCCAATATCTCATCCACCGAGACATCCTCCATCTCGGTATACTGCCCGTTCTCTATACGGGAAAGCAACAGCAGGGACTTGTTCAGTTTTACGGCACGCCCCAGCGTGGCATATATCTCGTCCAGCTGCTCCATTTGCTGTTCCGTCATCCCTTCACTCTCAGCCAGCAGTTCCACTTTTCCCCTCACGATGGCAAGCGGTGTCTGCAACTCATGCGAGGCATTCTCGATGAACTGCTTCTGCTCCTCGTATGCCTTGTAGCTGCGGTTACCCATATCCAATGCAGCATCGCTCAGCTGGCGGAACTCCCGTATCTTCGTCGGGTTGTCCAATGGAGGCACCTCCTTGCCGGGCTGAATGCAGTGCAGCCAGTCAAGCAACCTATGTAACGGACGGAACACTCCCTTCAGCACCAACTGGATGCCGATGGAAGTACAGATGAGAAACAACAGGAACAGCGCTCCCAGATACCAAAGCATAGCCTCCACCATGTCATCCCGCTCCAAAATGGAAATCATCAGTTTCAACTCATAATATTGCCCGTCGGGCATACGGAAAGCGGTACACATGACACGTACCGGTTCGTCTTCATCCTCCAGTTCGATATAAACCGTAGCATCATAGAACACTTGTCTGTAATGCCGCCCTTCCTCTTCGGATATAGGGGTGAACTTATAGAAAGACATCAACGAGCCTTCCGTTTCGAGTATCGAGGGGTCGTGAAGCGCACTCTCCATCAATATCTCACCGTAATTCTCCAACGTATCGTCCGTCTCATCCACCACCTCGTCAATGATTGCGTAATAGAACAGCACACCCCACACCGCCATCAACAGAAACAGCAGCAATGCAAGTTTGCGGTAGGTGTAGCTCAGCAGCTTCATCGTTCGGAGAGTTTGTAGCCGAATCCATAGACAGCCTTTAATTCTATGGTAGCCTCAGCTTGTTTCAATTTCTTACGCAGATTCTTCACTTGCGAGTAGATAAAATCCAACGAATCCGCCTGGTCTATATTGTCTCCCCACACCGACTCGGCAAGGCTCATTTTATTGATGACCCGGCCGGGGTTGACTACAAAATAATAAAGCAGGTCGAACTCCTTGCGGTTCAGCTGCAAGGGTTTTCCGTTTATCTCTACCTGCCGTTTGTCGGGGTAGAGCAAAAGATTTCCAAGGGTGACGGTCACATCTCCCTTCGCTTGCCGCCGACGTATCAATGACTTGACACGTGCATTGAGTTCTGCCAGATGGAAAGGCTTTGTAAGGTAATCGTCGGCTCCCAGTTCCAGCCCGTCCACCTTGTCGTCCAGCGAGTCTTTGGCCGAGATAATAAGCACACTGTCACTGCGGTGCAGCCGTTTCAGCTCACGCAGCAAGTCCAGACCGCTCCCGCCAGGCAACATGATATCCAGCAAAATGCAGTCGTAATCGTAGTCATTGATTTTATCCAATGCCGAAAAATAGTCGGCAGCGGTCTCTACAACAAACTTTTCTTTCAAGAGCGAAGTGCGGATGGTTTCCCGCAAATCTTGCTCATCTTCTACAATCAGGATTTTCATACCGGCAAAGATGGTCTATAAAACTGGAAACAATCTGGAAAACTATCCACTAATCAATGCTGTCTGTCTGATAGTCCTCCATCAGTTCTTCTTTTGCCATGGAGATTTTCCCGTCAGCCGTAATGGTCAGTCTGATGGGAACATAAAGGTCGGATTGCGGATAGCAGACGCTGGCCGCGTATATGATTCCTTGCGGAGTGGTCTTGTCATAGACCAGCCCCTCAAGAATAGAGTACTTCATGAACTTGGCATCCACCAACGAAGCAAAATTATCTTTGGTGAACACTTTATCCACCACCTGCTTCCCGCCGCACGTGATGCGCAAGGTGATACGGTTATCCACAAATTTCTCCCCCTGCTCGTTTTTCACTATCGGCAGAGATTCATCCGGCCGGCGCACTACAGAAGACTGATACTCTTTTCCCTTATACGTAAAGGATGTTTTTACATCGGACACCTGCATGCGCTGTGGGCCGGCAATTTCTGTACTATCCTGCATCAATACCTGCGTACCGTCTTTCTTATTCTTGTCTTGCGACGAACAAGCAGTGAAGAAGATGACCGATGCACACACTAAAATATAGACTATATTCTTCATCGTTCTGTTTTTTAGTAGTTGACCGGACAAAAATAGTACAAATTGAATGCAATAGAAAATTTATTTTCTTTTAGATTCCATTTTTGCTTTTCTATCCTGCACTTTCTTGCTGTATGCAGCATATTGTTCTTCCGTCATAATCTTCTGGAGTTGTGAATCATAAGCAATACGGGCAGTCTTCATCTCTTCACGCTTCTTTTCCATCTCCGCTTTTTTCTGCGCGCGTTGCTCATCCGTCAATTGATGGCGCTTGCCATCTCTCTTATGATGCTTGTGTGCTTTGGCACGATGCATCGGCATATCTCCCATTTTCTCAACTAATGCCAGATTTGCCTCCAGCAGTTGTTGTTTCTGCGTATCGTTCAAGGAGTACTCTTTCACCATCCGTTCCGTCATGCGCTCGGCACGGACTTTCGGTTCGGGCATTTTATCACTGTGGCGGGCATGTTGTGCCATTGCCATGCCACCCATCAAGAAGGCGGCCATCCATATCAGAACTATTCTTTTCATCATTTTTCTCTTTTTTTAATTAATACCTTATGTTAGTTATACCTATTGTGTTGCAA
>ERZ1027232.1039-NODE-1039-length-13687-cov-9.166153_pt1 | contig 13687 bp, 13 predicted proteins | sample MGYA00519478_ERZ1027232 | MGnify/ENA primary metagenome ERZ1027232 (study PRJEB26926, sample SAMN06164468) | human gut metagenome | biome: ENVO:00009003; feature: ENVO:2100002; material: ENVO:00002003 | host: Homo sapiens | place: USA | collected 2012 ...
AAGCCCACCACCGGGATTCTTCTGAATCAAGGCAGTGGGCTTTTTCCATACCGAATATTCATTCTGATGACACGGAGGTAATGACTATGAGCCGTACTTTTACCCACGAGACCGACGAATCGACCCTGACCACCCTTTGCCCCCGCTGCCTGAATGCCTTTCGGAACGCCCGTGGCATCCGTGTCCGCCGTGCAGACCCCAAACAGACCATTAAGGAGCCTTGCACCTACTGCCAGACCCGCCATGGGTTTGACTATTACATCCAGCCCACCAGCCCCAAAGCTACCTACACGAAGAAAGGACGGTTTGATGATGAACTTATCTGCGCTTAAAGTTGACCCGGAGTTTCAGGGCAAGATCCCACCGCTGACTTTTGAGGAGCTGGATCAACTTGAAAAAAACATTGTCAACGATGGCAAGGTTATCAATCCCATCATCGTCTGGAATGGGCTGATCGTTGACGGTCATAACCGTTACGCTATTCTTCAGAAGCATCCCGATATTCCCTACACCGTCCATGAGAAAGAATTTTCAGACCGATTTGAAGCAATCATCTGGATCTGCAAGAACCAGCTTGGGCGGCGGAATTTGAACACAGAACAAAAAAGCTATTTGATAGGAAAACAGTATGAAGCCGAAAAGCAACTGGTTAGCTTTCATGGAAACCAGTATACTTTAGCAGAGCAAAGTGGTGCTTCCCAAAATGGGAAGCACCAAAGCAACGGTTGGAAGTGTCAACAGATTGCATCTGAAAATGGAATCAGCAAAAACACAGTTTTGAGAGCCGAACAATTTGCAAAGGGTGTAGATGTTGCTGAAGAAGTTCAACCCGGAAGTCGCCAAAAAATTCTTTCTGGCGCTGTAAAGGGTACAGCGAAAGATATTATCGCTCTTGCTCGTACCCCTCCTGAAGAACGCCCCGCGCTAGTGGAGAAAATCTGCATTTCCAAACCTCCTCTCAAAAATATAAGAAAATCAAAAACCAAAAAGAAGAATCCAACTAAAAAAATGGCTACCACCGAAATAAGCCCATCTAATAAGACAGATGATGCGTTGGCAGTCGTTGAAGAATCTCGTGAATCGTTGCCATCTTCCGAAAAGCCGCTGACTAAACTGCAAACCATCCGTGCCTTGTCCAATAAGATGGAATCCGTTGAACAGGTGGCCGATGCAGAAGGGATGCTCAGCGAAGTGGCATCGGCAGCAGATACGATGATCTATCGTCTGGATGTCTGTTTTGAAAATTACCCGGAATTTCTCAAAAACCCAAAAATCCGTCAGAAAGTCGTTGGACTTTTGCAGAAAGCAAAGGATTATATCGTAAAACTGGAAGGAGAATTTGCCTATGATTAAACTTGTTCATCACGAAATGGTCATCAACAGCAAGTTTCTGGAAGTGCCGCGCAGCTACTACCAGCGGCATCTCAACGCCAACCGGGTCAAGCGCATTGCTGCTGAGTTTGATGAGCGCATCGCCAATGCGCCCAAGGTCAGCTACCGCAATGGTCACTACTACGTCTTTGATGGTCAGCATACCATCGCCGCACGCAAGCTGCGGAACAACAACTGTGATCTCGACATCCTCTGCAAGGTATACTCCGGTCTGACCGAACAGGAAGAAGCCCTGCTGTTTGCACAGCAGACCGGAATCTCGGCACCGCTTACGGCGGGCGCAAAGCTGCGCGCCAAGATCCACGGCGGCGATTCGGAAGCCATCGCATTCCTGAGTGCTACCCAGCGCGCCGGCTTTGGTCTGAGTTTCAACCAGAGTCACGCCAAGTGGAAGATCGCCTGCATCGCTACCGCATTTGCCGAATATCGGCAGCACGGCGAACGCATTTACTCAGATGCACTTCGTGTTCTGGCAGAAGCATGGGAGGGAGACATCGACTCGCTCCGTTCTGAGGTGCTGCAGGGCGTTGTTCGCTTTGTGGCACTGTACGACCACGAGTATGACCCGATTCGTCTGATCAAGCAGCTCAAGCGCACCAGTCCCCTGACGATTTACCGCAGCGGGCAGGCGATGAGCGGCCCGAACTATCAGAAGTATATGCACCAGATTCTGAAAGTCTACAACGGCTCCAGCCGTTCCAAGAGCCTTCCCATCAAGCAGTAATATTTCTGCTCAAAGGCAGTTTTCTTCTCACCGCAAAGGCCGTCCGAAAGGGCGGCTTTTGCCTACATAGAGAAAAAGGGGGTTGATCGCTATCGTTTATGTGACGAGAGATTTTGGTTTTCGCCGTGGCGAAATCTATTTTGCAGACCTCGACCCGCATTATGGCTCCGAGCAAGGAGGTAAACGTCCTGTTATTGTAATTCAAAATAATATAGGAAATAAATTTGCACCGACCGTGATCGTGGCTGCTGTGACCTCAAAGGTTTCCAAAAAGCCAAACCAGCCTACCCATGTTCTCATTGATAAGAATCCGGCATTCAGCCGCCCATCGGTCGTATTGTTGGAGCAGATATTTACGATTGACAAAGAGCGCATCAATAATTTTATGGGACTGACGAGCGAATGGGAGATGGAACAAATTGAAAAGGCTTTGAAGTGCAGTCTGGCCTTGGATCGGGAAAATATTCGCAATAAAAATTGCAATTCGGCATAATTTCAAAATAAATACAGACTGTATTTAATAATACGACTGACATCCTTGCAAACACGGATGCAACCGTATATTCTTGGAGCAGGACGGTTGATTGATCGTCTGAACAAAAACATCTGAACTGAAAGAGGTGCGATATGGCATATACGAGAAACGAGATCAAAGAACTGGAGCCCATGGTCAAGTCTGGCAAGAAGCGGTTTGTCCGCTATCAGGAGGGCGCAGAACTCTACTCGATGGGGCTGCATACATTTGAGCAGATTGCAAAAGAAGCAGGAGCAATCTACAAGATTCGCCGCTTGGTATTGGTGAATCTGGACATCTTCGATGAGTATCTGGATACTTTTCGGATGTGATTTTTGGCTTTCGGTGTGCAGCCGGAAGCCATACATAAAATCAACCTGTTCTTGTGATTCTGGGAAGATTAGAGTATAATGAACATAGTAACATTCGCTGAGATGGGAGGGTGTCGCATGGGCAGTTATCTGAATCCGGGCAGCAAAGGCTTTCAGGAAAGTCTGAACTCGGAGATCTATGTGGACAAGACAGGACTGATCGAAAAGACAAATGCGGTTTTGAACACGCGGCAGAAGTTTCTCTGCGTCAGCCGTCCCCGGCGTTTTGGTAAGTCGATGGCAGCGGATATGCTGGCGGCATACTATGACCGCGGCGAGGATTCCGCACCGCTGTTCCATTCCCTGAAAATCAGTAAGGCGGCATCTTACCAGCAGCATTTGAATCAGTATGATGTGCTCAAGGTCAATATGCAGGAATTTCTCAGCATGACGCACAGCATGGATGAAATGCTGACGATGCTGCAAAAGTATCTGGTCTTTGATCTGACCGACCATTTTCAGGAAGTCCGTTTCAGGGATGAGAACAACCTGATTCAGGTCATGAAGGATATTTACGCAAAAACAAAGCGATCTTTTGTGATTCTGATCGACGAGTGGGACTGCCTGTTCCGGGAATATCAGCAGAATCAGGATGCACAGAAGAAATATCTGGACTTCCTGCGGGCATGGCTGAAGGACAAGGATTATGTCGCACTGGCCTATATGACGGGCATTCTGCCCATCAAAAAGTATGGTTCCCATTCTGCGCTGAATATGTTCACCGAGTATTCCATGACCGACCCCGGTGAACTGGCAGAGTACTTTGGCTTTACCGAACAGGAAGTGGCTGCGCTGTGCGAAAAGTATCAGATGAGCTTTGAGGAAGCCAAGGCATGGTACGATGGCTATGACCTGATTGCTCATCGGCAGGCCGGAGATGAACATTTCTCTATGTACAGCCCCAAATCGGTTGTCGAAGCGATGCTACGGCACAAGTTTGGAACCTACTGGAACCAGACGGAAACCTACGAAGCCCTGAAAATCTACATCCAGATGGATATGGATGGCTTGCAGGATGCAGTTGTCCGAATGCTGGCAGGCGAAGCTGAAAAAGTCAATACAGGTACGTTCAGCAACGACATGACGACCTTTGCCAGCAAGGACGATGTGCTGACCCTGCTGGTGCATCTGGGGTATCTGACCTATAACGGCGCAGACGAAACCGTGATGATTCCCAACAAGGAAGTTTCGCAGGAGTACGTCAATGCCATCAGCACGATGAACTGGCATGGCGTGATGGATTCCGTAGAAGCATCACGCAAACTGCTGGATGCACTGTGGGCGATGGATGCAGATGCTGTTGCAGCCGGAATTGATAAGGCACACGAAGAAGTGTCAATCCTTCAATATAACGATGAAAATTCGTTGAGCTGCACCATCAATCTGGCGTTCTACTTTGCACGAGAGTATTATACGATGGTGCGAGAGCTGCCCGCAGGAAAAGGCTTTGCAGATGTTTGCATGATTCCCCGGAAGCTGCATCTGGATAAACCAGCGGTAGTGATCGAACTGAAATGGGATAAGAGTGCATCGGGTGCGCTTGCTCAAATCAAAGAGAAGCACTATGGCAATGCGCTGAAGGATTATCAGGGCAATCTGCTGTTGGTCGGCATCAATTATGATAAGGCCACAAAGAAGCACACGTGTATGATTGAAAAAGTCAAAAAGTAAAGATTCCATAACTGGTTCGCCGTTTCCTCCCGGATGCGGCGAATTTTTTTGTCTCCCATCGGTCCGACATCCTTGCAAAGACGGAGAACATCGGGTATCCTTGGAGCAGGACGGCAGAAATTGATTTCATAATCTTTGATGCAGTCCATCAGGATATGGCTGTTTTCCTCAAATCTGAAAATGAGGTGAGAAGAATGGCAACAAGAAAAGATTCTCGTGGGTACGCCTTGAAAAAGGGTGAATCCCAGCGCAAAGATGGCCGTTATGTGTTCCGCTATACTACGATTCGCGGCGAACACCGGGCAGTCTATGCAAAGGATTTAGCTGAATTACGCAAAAAGGAGGTAAAGATTCGCAGATCAATCGAAGATGGATTGGACCCTGACCGTGCAGAACGCATCACGTTGAACGAACTGTTCGATGAATACATTTCTCAGAAGTACGACCTGAAACAGTCTACGCGCACCAACTATAAATATATGTATAATCACTACGTTCGGGAGAGCTTCGGGAAAATGCGCATCAGCAAAATCAAGTACACGGATGTCAAGAAGTTCTACTATTCTCTGATTTTGGAGAAGGGCTTCAAACCGAACAGCATGGAAATCGTGAACACCCTGCTGCACCCGGCCTTTACCATGGCAGTCCGTGATGGGCTGCTGCGCCTGAACCCTACGGACGGAGTTATGACGGAGATCAAGAAGAGTCACAGCTGGGAAAAGAAAAAGCGTCATGCACTGACGATTCCCGAACAGCGGGCATTTACCAATTACATCGCCAACAGCGCAGAGTATCGCGGATGGTATCCGCTGTTTACTGTAATGCTCGGTACTGGTTGTCGCATTGGCGAGGTGTTGGGTCTGCGGTGGCAGGACATTGATTTCAAGAATCGGACGATCAATATCAACCATAATCTGGTCTATCGTGCGCAGGATGATGGCACCTGCATCAATCGGGTCAACTCCCCTAAAACTAGCGCAGGTATCCGTATCATCCCCATGCTGGACGAGGTGTTCGATGCTTTTCTGGAAGAATATCAGTATCAAAAGGTGATTGGATTTTCCACCGATGAGATTGATGGCTACTCCGGATTTGTATTCTGCACGGGAGAAGGCAAAGTCTATCTGCCGGGCATGATCAATCGGACGATCCACTCGATTTGCGCAGACTATAATAAGGAGGAAGCAGCCAAAGCCGAAGAGGAGAACCGTGACCCGATTCTTCTGCCTCACTTCAGCTGCCACCATCTCCGGCATACGTTCTGCACCCGTTTCTGCGAAAACGAAACCAACCTGAAGGTCATTCAGGAGATCATGGGTCATGCGGATATTTCCACTACAATGGATGTGTACGCAGAAGCGACCCAAGAAAAGAAGAAGGCATCCATGACTGCTTTGCAGAGCGCACTGCTCGTAAGGTAAGATCTGGATGCAGAATAACCGAGATGTTCTCCTCTGTTGGGCAATGTAGCACATCACGGATAGTTACGTTCAACAGCTTGCCACAAAGTCCGTCCCAGTTTCCGTCAAGCCCCTTGAAAAATGGGTCGTGAACAAAACTGTGTACAACTTTCGTGGACAGTGTTGGAGCTTGACGGACTGTTCCCGATGAATTTCGCCAGTTTTGAGGATGTTGTTGGAGCCTGTTGGACGAAAACAGGGCTGAATCTTGCCACATCCCCACGATGAAGCCGATTGAACAGTAAAAGAAGGCTGCCGGGGCTCCGCCGGCGCAAAGCTGTACTAAGCTGCCGGAATTGTTTCCGGAGCGTCCGGAACCTAGAATCAATGTAAAAGAGCCGCTGCACCTGTGTGAGGTGCGGCGGCTCTTTTTGCATCTTTTCAGCGAAAGCTGGGGCGCGGGAGCGCGGTTCAGCGGGCCTTCTTCGGGCCGCTTTCGTCCGAGGCGGAGTCGGGGGCGCTGTTGCCGCCGGAATTCAGGATCGCGGCAAACTGCTGCAGCTGCTTGAGGGAGCTGACCCCCAGCTTTTCGTAGATGTTCTTGTTGTGGAAGCGCAGGGTGCTGTCCTTGATGTCCAGCTGCTCCACGATCTCCCGGGAGCGCAGCCCAGCCACATAGCCGTCAAAGATGCGGCGCTCGGTCTTTGTCAGGTTGGGGATGCCCTCCAGAAAGGTCTGGAAGGCATCGGGGACGGATTCGTTGCGGCACACGTCCGCCAGCCGGGAAAGCTCTGTCTGCATCTGCTGGCGCTCCATCTGCAGCTCGTCCATCCGCCGCCGGGACTCCCGTCGGTCTTCCTCAAACTGCCGGAACGCAGGCGAGAGGATGTGCTGGTGAAAGTACATGCAGCAGAACACCACAAAAAAGAGAATGAACAGGCCGATCAGCAGCATTTGCAGGTTGCCGGAAAAGATCAGCCTGCGGTAGTCCGTCATGGGGATGCAGACGGCCAGCCGGTAGGACTGGTTCTCGCTCAGGCGGCAGAGCTCCGAGATGCCTGCATAGGCACTGTCGGAGCCGATCAATTGGGTCAGGCTGCCGCCCATGCTGCGCAGCACCAGCATGTCCCGGGGGGCGTGGAAGTAGCCGCCGGTGGTGCCGCTGCTGAGGGCGGCGCTGGCGTTCAGCCCGCTGTCTGCCGGGGCAAGCAGGCAGATCAGGTGGTCAAAGCCGGTGGGCTGGGCAAAGTTCTGCTTGAAAAAGCTCTGGCTGATCTCAAAGCCGCACAGCCCGTACATGGTGCCGTCGCGGCCCCGCAGGGGCAGCAAAAACAGCTGTACCTCCTCCGAGGTGCCGGGGAGGCTGAACCGCTCTGTCAGCGTATAAGCCTGGTACAGCGGGGTGCTGCTGGGGGTCATCCAGCGGTCGTAGTCCGGGAACTGGTCGGTCTGGAATTCCATGCGCCATTTGCGGTGGGGCATCACGCTGTGGGTCTTGCCCACATCGGCGCTGCCGCGGTAGAGCAGCAGAGGCACGGTGGGGGTGTCGGCACCGCCTTTCTGCACATAGAGCCCGGCGCGGGAGTACCCGGCCCCCTCCATGCGGGTGTTGACAGTGGCATCCAGCAGCACAAAGGCACCGGAGCAGCTGGTCCGGCGCAGGCTGCGGCAGAGCGGCTCGATCATCTCCTCCTCCAGCGCGTTCAGCACCTCGGGGGAGTCGTTCAGCTGGTCAAAGGTCATCTCCCGGCTGGCAAGCTGCCGGTCCACCAGAGCGCCCATATCCTCGGAGAGGTTCACGCCCATGACCGCCAGCTGGTCAAAATAGCGCTCCATATCGTTCTGGAACACCGAATACTGGATCTCCAGGCTGCGGGTGGTGTCCTTTTTGGTGTTGTGCAGGCTGGCAAACAGGAACAGCGCCGCGCCAAAGGTCAGCAGCAGCAGCGCAGCCAGCAGCAGGCAGGGCCACAGCAGCCGGGAACTCATGGAGCTCTGGCGGATATTCTCACGGTGCCGGGCAAAAAAGTGCATCAAAGTTCCCCCTTTTTGGCTGTGCTGCGGGTTCAGGCATTGTCACACAGCAGCTGCCAAGTCTCCTCGGTCAGGGCTTCCAGCGTTTCGCCGTTGGCAAGGCGCTGGGGGTAGTCCTTCTGGCGCTGGCGCAGGCTGTCGTACAAGGCCTTTGCCTTGGCGTGGTACCCCACGATGCCCGGCTCGGACAGGGGGGTGTTCTGGAGACGCATCTCGTTGTAAACATCGTACAGCCGCTGGTAGCTCTGCTGCTCGAACGGATAGTCCGCAATGGCATCAAAGGCGGCGCTGGACACCGGCATATATCCGGTGTCGGCGGCAAATTCCAGATTGCGCTGCTGCTCGGTGAGCCAGCGCAGGAACACGGCGGCGGCTTCGGCCTTCTGGTCGGTGGTCTTAAAGGCGCACAGGCCCACACCGGCCTGCGGCATCAGGGGCGTGGTGGTCCCGGCGGCGTGGGGCAGGGGAGCCAGCAGCAGGTCGGTGGGCTCGGTGGTGTTGTCCGGGTAGGTGACGAAATCATTGTAATAGAGGATGGCCGCGGAGCTGCCAAGGCCCGCCAGCGTTTCGCCGGTCATTACCTGCGTGTTGGAATACAGGTCCGAGATCAGAATATCGCCCTGCACCAGCCCCCGGGCAAACTCCATCCACGAGGCACGGAAAGCTTCGTTGGTCAGGTCGTACCAGCAGTCCTTGTATAGTTCGCCGCTGCCCTGTTCCAGCGCGTTCAGCTCCACCAGACGCAAGGGGTAGTCCAGCGCGCAGAAGGGCTTGCCCTGCGACCACTGCCGGTAGGCGGCGGCCATCTCAAAAAAGCCGTCCCATGTGGCAAGGGTGGAAAGCTGTGCCCCGGTATCCGCCGCAAACCGGGCGTACTGGGAGCCGTTGAGGAAGATGAGCTGGGTGGATTTGGACACCGGGAACACCACCTGCCGCCCCTCAATGATGCCGTCCTGCACAAAGCCGGGCACATAGGCCGCCATGTCCTCGGCGGTGAACCAGTCGTTCCAGTCCACAAGGGTCTCAATGCCCAGTGCGCTGGCATCCGCGGGGTGGGCCGAGAACAGGTCTGGCAGGTCCAGCGCGCCGGGCTTCCCGGCCTTGGCATCCTGCAGCTGGCCGCCGATGGCGGCGCTGTTGGTCATGTTGGTCACATTGAGCAAAATGCCCTTCTCCTTGCCCACGGTGTCGTTGAACTCGGTGAGCAGGCGGTTCATGGGCGAGTCTGCCTGTTCGCCGTACACATGCCAGATGCTGAGCATGGTGGGGTCCTTGGCAGAGAGCAAGGTCTTGCTGCCGCCGCAGCCCGCAAGAGCCAGACCGGGGAGAACTGCCGCAAGCTTCAAAAATGTCCTTCGTTCCATCTTCGTGATTCCTTTCCACATTTTGCGCCGGAGGGAAAACCGGCAAAAGAAGGGCCGCAGCGGCCTGCCTTGGCGGGCAGCCGCCCCAAATCCCCCCAATTTTGGGCTTTTTGGGGGGATTCCTTGCGGGGAAGGCCCCAAATCCCCAAAATTTATTTTCAAATTGCCCCCCAAAAACGGCTTTTCTGGGGGGGCAATTTTTTCCCGGGTATGGTACAGTACAATCAGAAAAAGTCCTGCACCGGTGCAGAAAGCCTGTCGCTGTGCACAAAACGTGTCAACGGGCAACTGCGGATTCTATTCATAAGAATAGCATAAGATGGAGCGGACTGCAAGTACCGAGAACCCCACGCCCCACAAAGCCCCCCGGAAAAAACAGGGGGGACCAACAGAAAGGAGCACTCCCATGAAAGAACTGAACAGACGCGCATTCCTCACCCTTACCGGCGCAGCCCTTGCAATGATGGCACTGGCCGCCTGCGGCGCTGACGATGCCCCTGCTGCACCTCCCGCAGCACCTACCAGCAAGGAAGCTGAGCTGGTGGCAACCATCAACAAGGTCTGGAAGAAAAAGTTTGATGCAGGTCTGGTTGACCATGAGCAGCTGACCCTCAATCAGGATGCGCAGAAAGGCATAAAAATCCAAGGAGGAATTTTCGAGAATGCACAAGAAGCGGTGCATAAGATGACAGAGGAAGACGGGAAGTTGATGGCTGACGTTGCAGGGTGGGAGGCCTCCATGGAGCAAAAGTATGGAGCAGGCTGTCTTGCAGGTGTTGCCGGTATCTCCCCAGTGTCTGACGACGAGGAGGGGTTTGTGATATCCTTGGACTTTGCATACTCCTGCGAGGATGCGGACGTACAGAAGTTTGTAGAAAAACTGCTGACCGTTAATTCTGACGACCGGAAGGCAGAGTTCATCAGCATCTACTGCCCGGTGGTTCAGGGCAAGACCTACATGATCGCTGTTGTGTTCCGGAATACAAAGGCATAAGATAACCAGACTTCCCCCTATTGCCCCGGGCACACTCCCCCTGTGCCTGGGGCTTTATAGAAAGGAGCACCCCCATGAAACGATACGACCGACGGACGTTCCTCAAGCTCTCCGGCGCATCGGCGGTGATGCTGGCCCTGAGCGCCTGTGAGGACGAGGGCTTTGGCGGTTCCGGTACTCCGGGAACCCCGGACTCCAGCAGCTCCCTCCCCCCCTCTGCCTACGACCCCTTTTACAGTCACGAGATCACCACCCTTGGCCCTCCGCTTCCGGAAGCGCCCGATTCGCCCCCCATTCCGGTGATCCGGGACGGCAAAAAGATCTTTGAGATCATCAACGCCGAGCTGACCCGGCGGAAGGTGCAGTACTTCAAGCTGCAGTACAATGCGGGCTTGGAACACTCCATTCAGTCCGAGATGCAGATGTTTGTGGACTACGACACCCCTTCCTTCTCCGCAGAGGAAGGGCTGAAAGCCCGGATGAACGGCGATTATGTGGATGGAATGTGGGCTGGCTTTGATGAGGGCGGCTATGGATGGGGCAAAGGCTCCACCGGCTTCATCCGGAGCATCCACCACTTCTGCTATGGCATCCAGCTGGACAATTACAGAGAGAAACGCTACTATCTGGACCGGCCCTACCCGGCCAATCAGGCCCAGTTCAAGGCCCTGATGGATGAGCTGGAGGGAAAATTCAATACCCCCCCGAACCCCAATATAATGGGCAGCGAGGAAGTGGACATGTTCGACATCGGCATCACTGTGGCGGATGTTCAGGGCAAGACCTACTGGGCGGCCTATATTATGAGCACGCCAGAGAACCCCGACGACGATGAATGACAAAAAGGAGACAGCCATGAAACACAAACGGTTTGCTGCTGTGGTTCTGGCGGCGGCGCTGCTGCTGACCGGCTGCGGCGGCGCAGCGGCCCCCGCGGCCCCCGCAAGCTCCGGTGCAGCTTCCCAAAGCGCCGCAGCCGAGGCGGTGCAGACAGCCCAGAAGGAGCGCATCACCGACCAGTACACGCTGGAAAAGGACGTTTCGGGCGTGTGGGAGGAGGACACGGGGGAGTACATTTCCGTCCATGTGTCCGTCCATGTGCCGCAGCTGGAATGCGACAGCCCGGATGCCGCCTCCATCAACGATGAACTGAACGACATCTATGCGGCACATTTCCGGGAATATGAGACCTACGAGGAGGCCGGGCAGCCGGGCAGTGAGTACCCGCAGATCGGTGTGGGCTGGGATGCCTACTGGTACGGCGACTGCGTCAGTCTGGTGGTGCGCGACCGCTATAGCGGCGGCTCCGCCCCGTGGTATTCCCGGGGCTGGTGCTTCGATTTTGCCACCGGCCAGCAGATCACCGTGGCCGAGATGCTGCAGCGTATGGGTCTGGACCCGGACACCGTGCAGCAGCAGATGCAGCGGCAGGCCATGCAGGCCTTTGACCGGGAGATGGCGCAGAGCCCATATTACGAGAGCTGGCGTCTCGACGGAGATTTTTCGCAAATGCGGATGGACACGCTGGAATGCAATGAAGTAGAAAACCTTTGCCTGCTTTTGCCGGAGCAAAATCAGCTGGTGATCCGGAGCAGATACGGCCCCGCGTCCGAAGGGGGAGGATGGCAGCAGCTGGATGTGGAGATCCCGCTGACCTCCGCCGCCCCCGCCGACACCCCGGCGCTGACCGACACCTACGACGGTGTGCAGGTGCAGCTGGAGGGAACACAGGCCACCATCACCCTCCGCCCTGCACAAAAGACCGACCAATGGGGAGACTTTGGCATCCGGGTGGAACAGGAGCACAGCTACCCCATCCTTGGCACTTATAACGAGTATGTGGACGTGTGCATCGGGGAGCAGGAGGACGGTTTCTTCCGCCCGGTGGTCTATCTGCTGACCAAAGACGGCGTGGTGGAGTATGTAGACGTGCTGCGCTGCCTCCTGTTCGGGGAGGCCATGATCTGCCAGAACCCCATCTACATTGCCAACAACGGCGTGGCGCTGGAACGCAGCGGCAGCGAGGTGAACCTGCGCCGGGCGGATGGCTCTGTGCTGGAGCTGGCACCCCTGTCGGCAGAGTGGAACGAGCAGGGGATCTCTTATTCCATCGCCGGCGCCTACGATTACACCGGCGAAACCGGCTGGAACTGGCTGGATCTGCGCAGCGACAGCATCGTTCAGCTGGGCGTGCAGGACAACAGCCGCATCTATCGGGGCAATGCCGCGTATCTGGGCGTGGTGCCCGAGGGCATGGTGCTGGGCATCTCTGCCAACGAGACCGAAGCCGGGCAGTCGTCCATCGAGTTTGTGGCGGCGTTCAAGATAGACATGTACAACAACCTGACCCTGACCATGATCGCCGGGCAAAACCCCTTTGCCGAGGGGGAGACCCAGCTGCAAATGACCTACAGCTGCGGCTGAGAAAACAAGGAGAACGACCATGAAACACAAACGCCTTGCCGCTGCGGTGCTGGCGGCGGCTCTCTGGCTGACCGGCTGCGGCAGCGCAGCGGCTCCCGCTGCCCCCACAGGCTCCGGCACAGCTGCCCAAAGCACCGCAGACACGGCGGTGCAGACAGCACAAAAAGACCGCATCACCGAGCAGTTCACGCTGGAAAAGACCATCCAGCGGTACGAGTGGAGCGGCGCAGAGAAGCTAATCGTCCATGTGCCGCAGCTTGTGTGCTACAGCCCGGACGCCGCTTATATCAACTATGAGCTTGCCGCCATGTATGCGGCAGAATTCCGAGAGTACGAGGACAGCCCGGAGATCGAGCCCCAGCAGGACGAGGGGAGCCCGGATACTTATGATACTTATATCAACTGGGACGCCTACTGGTACGGCGACTGCGTCAGCCTTGTGATGTTCCGCTACGACGGCGGTACCGATCCGGGGTATTCCCGGGGCTGGTGCTTCGATTTTGCCACCGAAAAGCAGGTCTCCGTGGCGGAAATGCTTCAGCGCATGGGGCTGGACCCGGATGCCGTGCAGCAGCAGATGCTGCGCGGGGCCATGCAGACCTTTGACCGGCGCATGGCGCAGGGCAGCTACTACGAGGGCCTGCTCAGCGGCGGAAATCTGGCAAGTATGCGGATGAACACGCTGGAAAACAACCAGCTGGATGACCTGTGCCTGCTGCTGCCGGAACAAAACCGGCTGGTGCTCCGGGGCGGGTGCAGCTCCCCCGCCGGCAGCGGCTGGCGGGAGCTGGAGGTGGAG
>ERZ1027232.1051-NODE-1051-length-13620-cov-4.641504_pt1 | contig 13620 bp, 8 predicted proteins | sample MGYA00519478_ERZ1027232 | MGnify/ENA primary metagenome ERZ1027232 (study PRJEB26926, sample SAMN06164468) | human gut metagenome | biome: ENVO:00009003; feature: ENVO:2100002; material: ENVO:00002003 | host: Homo sapiens | place: USA | collected 2012 ...
AGGCTACGGTGATTTCTTTTTCAGTCAAGTCGGTAGCATCTGTACCTGCCCATTGGAAAGTATATTCCTGCGTAGTATTTACACTTGAAGTAGGACTAACGGTAATGCCCGAATGGGCTGGAAATTCCACTTTGCTACCACCTATGGAAGTGATTGTTATTGCACCTGTGGATACATTAGCGCCGGCCACCTGTACCAGATAGAGTGTATTATCCGCCGCATCCCAGTTATTTACTCCGTCGGGATTCATTGTTCCACCTGTGGATTCCACAATAGGAATTCCAAAGGTTGTATCTATTAATATCACTTCTTCACCGCCTCCTGCATTATCCGTCAGACGCAGGATACCGCGAGGATAACTATTGCCTGTGTAACTTTCATTGAAAGAAATTTTGTACTTTACTTGTTGCGTGGCTCCTGTTCGTGTTGTAGTGACAGGGATTTCTTCCAGTTTCAACCAGCCGTCAGCAGGGCTGTTGCCGTTATAAGTCAGTTTTGTTGCTACCCCGGCATTGGATCCAGTGGAAACAGTAAAGCTACTCCCAACTTTGAGCGCCAGTGTCACAATATTGGTGCTGATGTCGTAAGTGGTTTCACCCACAGGCAACAAATCAGCTACCGCAATTGTCTCCAATCCGTTGTCGGGCTCGTAATCATCTATATAGTCTCCTGTTTCCCAATCCACCAGACGGATATTGGCTGTCAGTTCAAAAGGGTCAGCTTCTGTGATCTGCACCGTATAGCGGTGGTTGTGGTTTATCTCGATGCGCGTACCGTTACCGTCGGTTACACGTTCGAAAGGGATACGATAAGATACCTCTTTCTTTTCATCCGTCAGGTTCATGGCATACAGTCCTTTCAAAATCAAAAATCCTGCATCTATGGCTTTACATGGGTAGCAATAGAAAGCTTTGGTGGTAGTTCCTGCATTGGCGTTCAGTCCGTCGAAAAGGCGGTAAGGGTATGTAATCAGTTGGCCGTTTGTGGCGGGAACATCTCCTGTCGGACGAATGGGGAACAGTGTTACACCCTGTCTTCCGTTTCCCATACTGATATCTGTGATGGTAAAATGAGACTTCGTAGCATCGTTTACTATATCGAAGCGTGCCACAGCGCGAGTAAGTGAAACATTCAGTCGCACATAAGTTCCCATACTGTATTCGCGCAAGTCGGTAGGCTGGCTGTTGGCACCGGACATAGGCAGCGGAGCAAGCAGGATATTGGCATTAAAACCGGTGGGATTTAAGAGCGGGGTATTCAATTTAATGAAATCGCTTTTGGTAGGCGTCCCGGGGCTTGTTACTATATCTCCCGGTACACCGGATTGTGTTTGAGAACTTTGCTGTAACGGGGTATAATTCGTGTATATATTTCCTGCGGCATCATTCATTTCGGTTTGATTGGCTACGCAATAAAACTTGGTGAATAAACCTTTGCGGGGGTAGAATACCACATTTACTTTCCCGGCGGCCTCGTCCGCTTTCAGTTCGAGAGGGGAAGTACCCGCGGGCAGGGTTCCGGCATCCGAACGGTAGGAGAAACGTTCCTGAAAGGTGTAAGGCCCTTCCTCCTTGTCACTGCCGAAAGCATAAATATCGAAACTTTCAATATGGTTTTCATCCTCCTCGGCTATACCGTCACGGGTGATAGCCCGGCTTTCAGGTGTACCGTTCACAAGGATCAGCTTGTTTTGCAAAGAGATTACCACCGAACGGCGGTTGGGGTCATTGGCCTGCGGGTTCTCCGATGTTTCGGGAGTGCCGCCTATTATATCTACCTCCGAGGTGCAACCTGCCGTCAGGCAGGACAGTATCACCAATGAGAAGTACAGAAAGAATTCAGCTAATGCTTTCATGCTTGTTACTTTTATGCGGTTATTACTTATTTTCATTTCTTCATTCCTCGTATTTCATCTTCTTCAGGTTCTTCCTCGCCTTTTCCGGCTCTATGCCCAGTGCCTTGCGAAACCATTTTTCCGCTTTCTTCCGGTCACCTTCCAGATAGGCCAGCACACCAAAATCATTCCATGCACGCGGGTCATCGGCCACCTTGTTCAGATATTGCCGTGCGCTAACCGGATCGCCTGCCATGATTACCGCCGAAGCCGCATTGATATTGGCCAGCACGTCGTCCGGAAAGTGGTAGGCGGCTATCTCATAAATTTCACGGTATTGCTCCGTACCGGGGCGATAGAATGCAGCCACCCGGTACATCTCCTGCAATGACAGCAGACGGGGATGGGTATATATCAGACTTGCCGCCTCTTCGATATTGAAAGCGCGGGCCTCATAGCCCACCGTGATACGGATACGTCTCAACTGCGGAAAATAGCTTTTCAGAAGTTCCCGATATACGGCTCCTCCGTGCATATCCATCAATTGTTTTTCGCGTCCTTCAAAAATGCCGATTCGGGCAATGAGAGACAATACTTCGTCACCGTGATTCATGGGGTGACGTTGCAGAAGCTCCACCAATCCGTCCCAGTCTTCGGGTACGGAAGAAACTTTATAAAGATCGTACCCCGGTGCATACGTGGTATGCATATACTCCTTGAAGCAGCGTGCGCGGTTGGAAGCCAGTATTTCATTGTCCTTGTATGTCCCGTCAGGCGAGGCGTAGCCGCAGATGGAGATGCTCGAAATACTTGCCAGATTCCCTTCGGTGAGCGGACGCATCAGGCTGTCCAGTTTCTTCAATTCGGGTCGGTTGTTGTGGAATTCGCGGCGCACGTCATAAACTCCGGTAGGGTAGTCTATATATAAGGTGGCGCTTTCCGAACGGTGTTTCTGAGTTTCCATATCGGGGGTGAGGTAAGTCACCATGGCTGTACATTCGGCACAGGGCATACAGTCCGGCCTGCTTTGGGTTTCTTGCCGGTTGGCGGCATTTTCACTTCTTTCGACAATCGCCTGCGGAATCACCGTCTGTCCCTGCGGAACATGGAAAGGGCTTGTCAGGGCAAGATCGGTTATCATCGGCTCTATTCCGAGCATCTTCATCCGGCAGCAATCCCGCCGTTCGCGCATCAACACCAATGAAGCGTGTTCCATCCATGGGCTATAGGCAACGGATATCTTATAAATAATGCTGTCTTTCCGATTTCGGGCATAAAGCGTATGGTAAGGAGGCAAATAGCCGGGAGACGGTTGAAGCGCCTGCCGCCTGTGGTCGGCACGGGCACGGCGACGTCCGCTCACTACCACAGCGGGCAGCTCTTGCAGACGCCCTGCGCCACGAAGCACGGGAGTGAACAGATAAGCCTCCGCATTCCCCGCTTTTGCATCACTCAGATTGAGCAGCAGTTCTATGTGAAGACTGTCTCCCTGCGTAAAGACATGCGAACCGAGTGTTAAAGTTCCGCCTGCCCATGCTTCCGCAGTCAGCAGTACCCCAACCAGACATTCTATTATTTTCTTCATCCTTTTCATCCAGCCTCTTTAATTTTTAATTATTAATTTTTAATTGTTTTTCATCCCAGTCCTCCGCCTTCCGCCCAGTCCGATGAACTGAGTTGTGTCACTACAATTTTCTGCCCGATGGTTACCAGCAGGTCGAATTCCTGTTCCGTGTTTTCATCCAGACTGACAGGCAGTTTACGAAAGAACAGTTGCAAGTCAATCTCCTTCATAATCCGCTCATTACCCCGGTAGATGCTCAGCAACGGATGTGATCCTGATGTCAGGCGATACGTTACCAATTCTCCCGTCAGTTCATCGTTATAGTTCATCGCCGCCTTGGCCTGATGCCATATTACCGGGCTGCCTATGGAGGGAAATGTGAAAGCTCCGTCACCACTGGCCAACGGTATGTCGTAACCTGCCGGAAAGCCGTATTCGCAAGGCACGCCCCGCAGGCGGAATGTATATCCTCCTGTTCCTTCCGCCGGATAATATCCGTCTTCCCAATGTACGGTAATCCGGAGGACGGCGTGACAGTGGGTCAGGTAGATAGTCCGGTTCACTGAATTTCCCGTAGCGGGAATTTCAAACGTGCTATATCCATAGTAGAGCCTTTCGGTGTTCGAACGATATTCGCTTGTGGATGTCCCTGTGGGTGTTCCCGTAGCCGAAGTCATTGCCAGTTCACGGATTTGTGTCACGCCGGGTTGGGGTGCGGGTACTACATCGCTTTCATATCCCCAGTTTCCCCATGCCACGAGGGTATATCGCCCGGGAGCTAACTCTCCCTGCCAATACTCCAGGCTGTCGCCTTTCAGTAGCCGGATGTCCTTCAACACTCCGTCCGCATCGAAAAGGAACTGGTGGATGTTGTCCACATACATAGAGAGCTGTCCGGCGTCGGGCCTGCTGGCATAGCGGTAATTCAGCCGTACATTGTAGGGACACACTCCCGGTTCGTCAAAATCGAACGTGGAGGAGGTGCAGAACCATAGTATGCAACAGAGGATTACCATAACTTTCATCGGATGAAATAAATGAGTGACACACTGGCCCGTGTAGGCCCGAAATAATTCCTTTTATAATGTCCCATGCGCTCGCCGCAGCCTGCGCACCGGTATTTATCATATTCCATGCGGGCATATCCGCCACCAATTACGGCTTCTATCGAGAAGCGGTCGCCCAGTACCCAGTGGTAACCGTAAGTGATACCTCCGCCATACAGGTCGCCCCGGTAAATAATGTCTTCCATACCCGAAAAGAAAGGGACCTGGCCTACGTTGTAGTAAGCGTAATGTCCGTGCACTCCCAGGAAGTGTCCTTCGAACTTGCGGCAAGGCCAGTAGCGTAATTCCGGTTGTATCAGGTAGAGATTCAGTTTCATATCATTGCCGAACTTCCAGGCGTTATAAGCCCCGTTCAGTGCCATTGTGAAATGATGGCTGATGCTGGTTTCCACTCCTGCGTTGGGTGTGGTAGTTCCCCACAATAGCAGGTCGGTGCGCAATGCCACGCGTTGGGCAAAGGCAGCGGTACTCATCAGACTGAGCAGCAGGAACAGCAAATAAAGTCGTTTCATGGCAATTCGGATTTATTGCACAGTTTAGATATGGGGGATGGAGTTCTCGATAAGGCATTCACTCACGGGGAGTTCGGCTATGGAAATTTCCATCAGATAAAGGCGTGTCATCTGATTGACAATGCCCAGTTTGCGGGCTGTCGTCCCATAGCAGGAATAGAATTCTTCGTCACTGGGGCGATTGAAGTAAACGCCTTCTCCCAATGCTTCAAGAATAGAAAGGAGGTTGATTTGATGATATGCACAGGCAAGGCGGTAGGATTCGGGGCGGCTATCAGACTGATTATCCGGTCGATTTTCTATCAGTGCTATCAGGCGTCCTTTTGACAGCTTTTGCAGCAGGTACGTAACTTCGGAAGGCGAAGGATTAAGGGAAGTACTCAACTGGTAATCCTTATACTGTATGTCGTGCAGTACTGCCAGGGCGAGTTTTGTTCTGAGTGTTAACATAGCGCTTGCTTTTTATGTAGATTATTGTCTGTTTTGTTTGGAATGTTCCGATTCCCGGTAGGAAACGGAACGGGCGCTATTGCAACCATAAATTAGGCGGATAATAATCATCCCTTCTAACTAAAAAGGAAGACAATTACCAATTTCACCTTCCTGTATTCCTCTATTTTATAATGAGATGCTCCGTATTAAAGTATGGGTAAGGGGGACTTTGTATTCAAACAAAAAAAGTGAAAGCTTTTTAATCAATACAAAGAGCTTTTCCACTGATATACCATATTATTACAGGAATACAATATTTATTGACATGACTTTTTGAGACAAAATCTAGCTTTCAGGATAAGAGAGATGTTTTTGTCGTGTCTGGTGTTGTAATTTAACTGATTTTTTACAGAAAACTGGGAAACTTCGATAAGTATTTCCTGCTTTCCTTGTTTATTTCAATTGGAAATTGTTCCTTTACCGCCGGAATCGTTCCGTTTCCTACCGGGAATCGGAACAGAAATATGAAGCTCATTCTTAGTGCTTTTCCTCACTTTATAGTTTCCTTTTTCTTTCCTCTTCCATTCCTTTGCTGCCATCGGATTAACCAATGCTGCCATTTGCAAATTCACCACCGCCAGTTGTTCATCAGAGAACGACCTCAAATAAGTATGTGTAATTTCTTCCGAAGCATGGCTCAACCCTGCACTAATCTTAGATACGGGTATATCCTCATTATACGCCAGAGTCGCCCACGTATGCCGTGCTACATATGAAGTCAGTCTCACCCCCAATCCCAATCGCTCGGATAACCGATACAAATGTTTATTGTAAAGTCGCAAGGCACTCTCATATTGTTTCCTCTCCTCAGGTATACTCCCCGGTTGGCGTATAATCCTTAATAAATAGGGTGAACCCGAATCGTCACATAAATACCTCTCGATAATTTCCCACATCCACGGTTCAAGCGTAATCGTCAACATCCTCCCCGTCTTGCTACGGCGATAGCAAAGCACATTATCCTGAATATCCGTCTTCCGTAAATAAGCCAAATCAATAAAGGGAATCCCTCGTAGATAATAAGAAAGAATAAACAGATCCCGTGCCACCCCCAAACTTGGTGTATCCTCCAAATCAGCATCCGCCACCATACGAAGTTGTTCAATACTCAGCGCCCTTTTCCTCGTCTCTTCATATCCCATAAACACCTCACAAAAGAGCCGCTTAGCGTCTTTCAGCTCTTTCTCCTTTTCTGCTTCTCGACAAATAGCCCGCAACGCTCGGAAATAGCACGCTGAAGTATTACGTGAACATCCCGAAGCCCACAAATAGTGCTCAAAACCGAGAAAGAATCCTGCCGTCAATTCTTTAAAAGTAACAAACTCCATATTAGCAAACTCTTCCAAGCTATGCAGCATACTCCTGCAAGTATGTTCCGCCGAGAACTTAAACAACTCGCCCAAACTATCCGCATGAGTTATAATGCCCTCCTTTAATGTCTTCATTTTCATCACACTGTTCTTTTAATTAGTATCTCCTCTCAACTCTACCTTCCATCATTTGTTTTGTATAGAAAAGAAGGAAAACATCAAAAGTAAGAACAGAAGATATGACTGCCTGTCATGAAATACGCATAAATGACTACACCTTATTATACAGAAATCCCCCGGAACTTTTCATGATTTGAATTCCGGGGGATATATTTATTTCTTGTTCTGAGCCTTTTCCGCTTTTCTCTTATTTACATAATCCTTGAACATCTGGCGCCAGTTACGACCATGCTCATTAAAATACTGTTCGCACTTGGTCTTGTAGATTTCAAAGATGGCAGATATCTGCTTCATGTTTTTATAATCAATAGCCTGTTCACGAGCCAGCTTCAACTGTTCCAACACAAAAGCGGTTTCTTCCTCTGTCATATCAGGGACAATGGCCTGATAACCTTTCAAAGTGAAAGCTACTTTGCCTACAGTATATTTATCAAGAATCTGCTCTACTTGTTCTTCCGTCAGCACTCTGCGCAAATCTTTCATCAGCTTTTCATGAACTTCTTTCGGCATGGCGGAATCGGCAATCATTTCCCGATCCAATTTACTTAAAGACTTACCAGTGACAGGATTGATACCCTCCGGAACAGTGGAATAAGGGTGTTCATTATGCCAGTCACGAACCTTGCGCAAATGATTATAGATAGTGGTTACAGCAAAGCCCGCTTTCTTATCATCCTCCATATTTAAGGAAGCTACCCAGTCCATTGCCTTTTTCTCAAGAGAAGCATCCGACTTTAATTGGGCAAAAGCTTTCTTGTCAATATAAACAGCTACTTTATCAAACGAACGAATTGCGCTTTCCGGCAAAAGTTCTCCTTTCTCACCGAAACTATACATAGCGGATTCCGGTTCGATGGTGACTTTTGTTTCATCCAGCATATTTCTATTCAAGCCGAACACCTCAGCAAAAAATGTATAGACAGCATTCCGCTTATTAGGACCAAAGTCATGTCTTTCTTTCGGAAGATGTATGTTCGTCACTTTATCTTTTGCATCGTAGAATCCATAAACACGCTGCAAATAAGGATATTCCAGTGTAGGCACACTTGCCGTCCAATCACCACCATCAGACACTACTAATTGCGGACGGGGAGCAAAGATTGCTGCCAATTCGGCATTGCATGTGCCACCCGCCGCCAATTGAATAGGCATACCGCTTTCACAGGGGCATCCTCCATCAAAATGAGAAGCCAAACTTACCACCGGCGCCGAAGCCGTGAAGCGATCATCCAGTGCACTCAGCAGAACTGTTTGCGTGCCACCACCGGAACCGCCATTCACACCGATTCTTTTCCTGTCAATATCTTTACGGGCAGCAAGCATATAGTCGAGAATCAGCAAACCATTCATCGCCTGAATGGTATGAGCTGCACTACTGCGGTGTGCCGCATTGCCAACCTGCAAAATTGACTCTCCCCAACCGAAGAGATCATAATCCACACAAACAGCCCCCATACGTGCCAGGGTTCCCATACGCTGTTGTTGATCTTCGCGATAACGACCTCCTCCAAAGTGTCCATTCGGACAAATGATCAGCGCATGCTTCCCTTTCGATTTAGGGGCATAAACAGAACCGCAAACATACAGCCCTGGAAGCGTCTCAAGTGCAAAATTCTGAACTGTATAGCCATCATATTTCCTCACTTTGGAAAGAATCGGCTTCGACTCCACACATTGTGCGAGTAAAAGGTCAATTCCCAAACGTTGCCGGACTTCTTTTCTTAAAGAATCGGCACGGAGTTCAAAAGCTTCCTTATCTGCATAAAGCGTATTAAGGTAAGCCAGCATTTTCTCTCCGTCAGCATCTGTCCGCCGAGGATATTCATAAGCTTTCAACTTATATATATTGCCAGTTTGTTTCACAAACTTATAATCGAAAGGGGACAATACATTCGTCAGCGATTCTTCCACTGAATAAGGACGGATACGAAAATCCGCATAAGGCAACACTTTACCGACCGTATCAATATCGTATTTCAGGCGGATACCAAAACGATTTTGTATGTCCGTAAGAACTTCGTTCAAAGGACGGGCAAAGGCCGTTTCAAATGTTTGTGTTTGTGCTTCAGCCGAAAGAGATGCAGCAAAAAGCACAGAGAAAAGAATACGTTTCATTGTTCTATATATTATTGTTTACTTTTCATCGACTTCCTTTGGATACATCTTTTTACCATTCACCATGACATCTTCCATCGTGATGCGTTCGCAATCCTCAAAGACACATTCCTCACCGGCTCCCTGCACATGGATGTCACGCAGTACAATATCAGAGATCGGAGCTTCTTCCAGCCCAACTATCTTAACAGGAGTCTTGACATCCGTAACCGTCATTCCACTGATATGTATGTTGCGAAACAGCGGAGTGCGTTCACTCTTGGGTTCGGCAGGCATACCGCTATACTTCAGATTCAGTACCACAGCCTCCTGCTTGATATTGCGCATCACAATGTTACTGACACGGATATCTTCGACCACTCCTCCCCTGCCCCGGGTGGACTTGAGACGAATGCCCCGGTCCGTTCCATCGAAAATGCAATTGGAAATAGTCACCTTACGCACGCCTCCACTCATCTCACTGCCTATCACTACACCACCATGACCGGAAAGCATGATGCAATTAGTGATGGTTATATTCTCACAGGGTACTCCCAACCGGCGCCCCTGCGCATCGCGACCGGACTTGATCGTTATGCAATCATCTCCCACCGAAATGTGGCAGTCGCTGATGTGTACATTCCGGCAGGACTCCGGATTGATGCCGTCCGTATTGGGCGAGGGTACATTATGAATGGTTACTCCCTTCACCTTCACGTTTTCACAGAACTCGGGATTCACCGTCCAGAACGGAGAGTTGACGATCTTCACCCCCTCTATCTTCACGTCCTTGCAACGAACCGGCTGGATAAACGGAGGACGGAAAAAACGACGTTGCAGTGTACCGATGTAGTCCTTGTTTGTTTCAGCATAGATAGCCGTTGTATCATTTGCCTGGTCCCACATCGTCTGATACTTATTCACATTCCGCATGCCATTGTCGCGCAGATCAATCATCACACGAAAAAACTCCATCCACCACTTCTTTCCCTGCCCGTCCAGCATACCTTCACCTTTGATTGTTATATTTTCCGCATCCACGGCATAAATCAGAGGCTGGAAACTCTTCATCATCACTCCCTCATGACGCACCTCCACAAAGGGAAGATAATCATCGAAGCTATCAGAAAACAGCAAAGTGGCTCCCGCCTCCAACTCCAAAGTGATGTGGCTCTTCATCCGGATGCTTCCCGTCAGATAAGTGCCGGCAGGAAAAAAAAGGGTACCGCCACCGTTCGCGTTCAGGCGGTCGATGGTAGAATTGATAAGTTTGGTATTCAACGTCTTTCCATCCACCTTCGCTCCTGCTTTCAGCATATCTACACGTTCTGCACGAAGCACCGTAACCGCACAAAGGCAGAAGAGTGAACAAAGAAGTATTCTATATTTCATGGTCATAGTATGGTTGTTTATGGTTCGTTTATAGTTTGTTGTTCGTTCACTACAAATTCATGTTTCCCGCTCTCCACCTCTCTCGGTTCTTTCTCTCCCGGAAGTGTAACCACCGCCACAGTGTTTACCGGAACGGACAACTTCAGCTTAAACCGGCCGTTCTCGCGGGTCCAGTCTACAGTTATCTTACCGTAAAGGGTTTCATAAGACGACTGCACGCATTTCAGATCACCGACAGGCGTTGGGGCGATTCTAAACTTCTGGTATCCATGCTTCACGTCCGGAGAGATACCGACCAACGAGTTAAAGAACCATTCATCAATCTGCCCCATCATAAAATGATTCCAAGAGGAGCCCTGACGAGGGTCCCATTGTTCAGTCAGAGTCGTTGCACCAAACTTGAGTTGAAAGCCATATCCGGGCGTTTCCTCATGGTTGAACATTTTATAGATGAGTTCATCGGCTCCATAATTGGCCAATGTCTGGATCAGATAGCGGTTTCCCACATCTCCGGTAGTCAGACGATTGCCGTGTGCTTCCACATCTTTTATCAGGTTCTTGAATACTTTGCGCTCCAGATGACGATCCGTTTCATAACCTCCAGAATGGCCTCTACTCAGAACCATATCCAGAAAAAGCGGCAAGGCATTGCTGCACTGGCTTCCCGTACCATACTGCGCCGCATCGTAATCCTGAAAGCGCTCGTTGAATGCTACCACGATATCATTCGCCAACGAATTGTAATACCTGACATCATCAGCATTACCCACAATGCGAGCAGCCCTTATCAGATATTCGACAATCATGTAATAGTGTGCCGTAGCCACCAGCGGGACAGGCGTATTGCGGGAGAATCCTGCACGGAAGTCACCGTAATCATACCAGTCGCCCAAACCGAAAGAAAGGATATGATTATCTGCGCGGGTAGAGAGATAGTCCACATATCGGCGCATATTCTGGTAATACTTCTTAATCAGCGAATCGTCCCCGTAGGTTTCGTAATACATATACGGGAAAATGACCAAAGCACCTCCCCACTCGGGAGATTCGGCAAAGGCATCCATGCCCGGTCCTTCGAACACGACATACTCCGGTGCGGTGCTTGGCATGGCTCCGTTGCGATGTTGGGCATCCGCCATATTCTGCATAATCTGCGGAGCGAAAGCTGTCAGGTCATAATTGTATAAAAGCCCCGGCCCGTTGAGGTGCACCTGTTCCAGCCATCCCAGCTTTTCCCGATGGGGACAATCGGTAAATACAGACTGCATATTGCTGCGAACCGCCTTCTCTATCAGACGATGGGCAGCGTTGAATATCGGATTGGAACACTCGAAAGCAGACACCTTTTTTGCCGAGTTATAAACAAAGCAGGATTGAATATCTTTCAGAACAGGCAATTTCCGGGGATTCTTCTCCCCCTTCAGTACGGCACCCTCTACCTGAATGTAGCGATAACCATAGTATGAGAAACGGGGACACCAAGTCTCGTCCCCCTCACCCTTCAAGGTATATTCGTAGTAATGCTGACGTCCCGTTTGCCGTTGGTTACAGGCTCCTTCCTCCGTCAGAGCCTCAGCCACCACCAAAGTAACCTTCTGACCTCGTTTACCACGCACGACAATTTCCGGAAAACCGGCAAGGTTCTGCCCCATATCCAGTACGAAAGCGGAAAGGTCGATGGTTCTTTTGGTCGATTTACAGGCAGAGGCAATCTGTTCCGGGGTCAGTTTCGTCACTTTCCGGACACCATAACGTTCCATGATTTTCACCGGAGCCGCCATTTGCGGACGCAACGTTCCCTTCGGAGCTTCCTGAACCACTACCGGGCGCCAACGCGCATCATTAAAACCTGCCCGGTTCCACCCTTTTTGTTCGCGACGCGCATCATAATCTTCGCCTCCATAAATACAATTAAAGGTGAGGGGGCTTAAGTCATATTTCCAACTGTCGTCAGAGCAAACCACATCCCGTGTTCCATCTTCATAATTGACAAGCAGTGAGAATAAAAGAGTCGGTGCCCCGAAGCTGATCTGTAACTTGCGGTAACGTCCGCCCTGCACATTATAGAACCCGTTTCCCAATAAAACTCCCGCCACATTCTCGCCCTCCTGCAACAGTTCCGTTACATCATACATATTATAATAGACGCTCTTGTCATAATCACTCCAGAGGGGAGCAAATTCACTGTCACCGACTTTCTTCCCATTCAAGGTGAACTCATAGAATCCAAGGCCACAGATGTATGCGGTAGCCTCCGCAATCTTTTTGTCCGTGCGGAACGTCTTACGCAAGCAAATGCTTTTCTTTGCCAATGTATCCACGTCTTCCCATGCCGCCTTTACCTCCGGCTTCTTCAACTCGCCTCCGTGGAATTTCCGTCCTTCGGGCAAGCGTGCGTCTTTACGGGTGATGGCCCCAATCCATTCAGCCGAAGAAAAACCTTGGGGAACTAAACGAAACTTTGCTTCTCGACTCCATTCGGAAGGTGCGTCCGTTTCATCCCAAACCCGTACACGCCAGATGTAGTTATAGAAACTAAATCGGAGAAACTTCGCTCCATGAGTCGGTATCAACTGGCTTTGCGAAGATTGGACCTTTCCCGTATTCCAAACCATACGTCCGGTGCAGGCTTCCCGAATCTCAATCTCATAAGCAGTCTGCCTCGTCCCATTCTCCGGCGACTCCATGGTCCACCCCAGCCGGGGATAGGCTTCAACAAGCACTAGCCCTTCCTGCATTTCGCAAGTGAGACGGCTGACCGTTATATTCTTTGCCTGTGCCAGACACGGCATGCAAAGAAGAAAGAAAATATATCTTTTTAAAAACATCATTCGTTTTTTTCGATTTAGGTAGTAACCATTATTTCAAGACGTTCTCACAAATGATTCTCGTCAATCTATCTGCATATCCAACTTGTTTTCCATCTACAAAAATACGCAATCCTTTTCCGCGATGGTAACGATCACCATATTTATCCCAAAGAATTGTCAGGTTACGACCATGATATAAAACATTATCCAGACAGAACCAATCCCACTTATCTGCCGGTATCAACGGATTTACTTCCACCGTATCATCCAGGCGCGGACGTAATCCAATCAGACCGGTAATCATCAAATCATTAAAAGTAGAATGGTTATAGTAACGACTCCGTTCCTGGTCACCCTTCAGCCAA
>ERZ1027232.1070-NODE-1070-length-13509-cov-4.883975_pt1 | contig 13509 bp, 6 predicted proteins | sample MGYA00519478_ERZ1027232 | MGnify/ENA primary metagenome ERZ1027232 (study PRJEB26926, sample SAMN06164468) | human gut metagenome | biome: ENVO:00009003; feature: ENVO:2100002; material: ENVO:00002003 | host: Homo sapiens | place: USA | collected 2012 ...
CTGGTGTCTATCGTAGAGACAGTCATTCTTCCGGTTGCACTTGGATTTTTGCTGAACTATTTATTCGGAAAGAAAAAGACATTTGGTGAACTGCAGAAAATAATGCCGGGAATCGCCGTACTTGGACTGGCATGTGTGGTTGGTGGAGTTGTATCTTCTCAGGGTGCAAAATTCTTTGAGTCAGGAGTTGTAATCTTTGTTGCAGTCTTCCTTCACAACGGACTTGGTTATCTGCTTGGTTACGGGGCAGGCAGACTGGTTGGCATGAATACAGCGAAGAAGAGAACGATTGCGATCGAGGTCGGTATGCAGAATGCAGGACTTGCAACCAATCTTGCTACAACGACAGCTCAGTTTGCATCTACACCGGAGTCAGCGATCATCTGTGCAGTATCCTGCACATGGCATTCAATTTCAGGAACATTACTGGCAGGAATGTTTGCATTTTATGATAAATGCAAACAGAAATAATGCTGTTGCAAAGGAAACTTAACCGGTTCTAAGCAGGAAAAAAGAATCCGAAAAATTTCTTGATAAAAGAAGATTTCCGGGTTCTTTTTTTGAAAAAATTTCAGGAAACTAACTGGAAAGCTGACCGGAAAGTGCTGTTAACACTTCACTTTATCCCGCTTTTTTGATACACTGGAAAATAGAAAAGAGGTAAGGGGAATATCATGCAGACAGAGAAAGAAAAAGGGTTATCGATCGGATCTTCAAAAAAGAAAATTCTTATAAAATATTATTACGAACGGATCAGGCGGGATGTTACTAATTTTATCAAATGGATGTTACTGGCAATTCTGACCGGACTGGTGGTCGGTGGGGCAAGCAGTGCATTTGCAGCCTGTATCAGTGCGGCAACTGAATACAGAAACAGTCATCTATGGGTATTTCTCTGCCTTCCGCTGGCAGGAATCGTGATCGTATTTATGTATGAAAGGCTGGGAAGACAAGATGGAGGAACGAACCAGGTTTTATCAACGATCAAGTCAAAAGATAATGTTCCCTTTATCTCTGCCCCACTGATTTTTATTTCTACATTACTGACGCATCTGACCGGAGGTTCTGCAGGAAGGGAAGGTGCATCGATCCAGTTTGGAGGCAGTATCGGAAGCTGGCTGGCAAAGCTGGTGCATCTGGATGAGACAGATCATCATGTGATGATCATGTGTGGAATGAGTGCGGCGTTTGCTGCAGTTTTCGGAACACCGATGGCAGCGGCAGTCTTTGCGATGGAAGTTGTCAGCGTGGGGGTGATGTATTATGCAGCATTGCTGCCGTGTGTGATCGCATCGATCATTGCCGCAGAGTTTGCGACAGGAGTTGGTCTGAACCCGGAGACATTTCCGGTTGCAAGGATTCCACAATTAAGTCTTGAGAGCGGCTTGAAGATGGCAGTGATCGCAGCCGGTTGTGGATTGCTGAGCATTTTATTCTGCGTGGCATTAAAGGCAGTATCCGGGATTTATGGAAAATATTTGAAGAACCCGTATCTTCGTGTCTGTGTGGCAGGATGTCTGGTGATCGGGATCACAATGCTTCTTGGAACAGGAGATTATATGGGAGCAGGTAATGAACTGATCGCAAAGGCAGTGGAACAGGGAAAAGCAAGACCGTTGGACTTTTTGTGGAAAATGATCCTGACAGCGATCACGATGCGGGCAGGTTATCGTGGTGGGGAGATCGTTCCGGCATTTTCAGTGGGAGCCACATTCGGTTGTGTGGCAGGTGGACTGCTTGGTTTTTCTCCGGAAGTTGCAGCAGCGGCAAGCATGGTGGCATTATTCTGCGGAGTGACGAACTGTCCGATCGCATCCATGCTGATCTCATTTGAATTATTTGGATTTTCAGGGGCAGCGTATTATCTGATCGCCATTTCGATCAGTTATGCCCTGTCAGGATATTACAGTCTGTATAAAGACCAGACGATCGTTTATTCAAAATATAAGGCAAGATATATCAATAAAAAGACACATTAAAAAGAAGTGGTATTATACAATAGAAACTTATTTGCTGACATATGGTATGATAAGATTTGTACTTGAAAATTTGCGATATGATGCGGTCAGAGGAAGTATGATGGGAATTTCAACATCTCAATGGATCAGTCTTATTATGATCATTTTGTCAATCGGCTCAGTTTGTCGCAGAAAAATAAGAAAACTGAAAGGTGAATAAATGGAATATACGATTGAAAAATTGCTGGCAGAGGAACAATGGAAGCAGTTAAATGTGATTGAGGGTAAAGAGTCCTGTAAACGAAAAATTGAAGGCATCCGCATTATAGAAGTACCGGAAATGGCAAGATATCTGACGGGAGGGGAACTGCTCCTGACCAGCCTGTATGTATACAGAGATTGCAGTGCGGAGGAATTTTATCAGTATCTGATCGCTTTTGAGGAGAAGCATATCAGTGGAATCCTTTTGAAAGAACGGGAACAGATCAGCGAAAAAGAGAAGAAAATCAAATTACTGAAAACGTATTGCGAAAGTAAAAAGATTCCATTGATTGAAATGCCAAAAAAAATCAGCTTTTGGGTAATGATCAGTTTTGTCATGAACCGGATTTTTACAAAAGATGTTGCACGGCTTAGGTATTTTAAACTGACGCAGGATAATTTCAATACACTTTCTTTTGGAAGAGATATCACATCCAGTAAGACGCAGGATATTTTGGAACTTCTCAGTGACATGGTGGATAATCCAGTTACACTTTATTACAGTAATCTCAACTGCTATGTGACCAGTGGAGGGGATCATTCGCGTCTGGAATTACGGGAAGATCTTGAAGAGTATATTCCATCTGTCATTACGAAAATTTCTTATATGCGGCAACGGAAAAAGGGGACAGGAGAAATCCAGTACGTAATCAAGATCAGTGTTATGGAAGAGGTGGAAGCTTATCTGGTGGTGACAGAGAAAAATAGAAAGTTGTCAGCAATGGATTGCATGGCGATCGAGAATGCGATTATTACACTGCAGTATGGTTTTGTTACAGAATTTGTGCAAAATGAGATTGAAAAGAAATATCACAGAGATATTGTGCATAATGTACTGAGCGGGATGCTTGGAAAAGAAGAAATGGAAGAAGCAGCAAATCTGCTGGAGATCCATTCTGAGGAATATTACCGGGTTGTGACATTTTATACTTTCCAAAAAGAACGGGGAGATATGTATACAAGTGAACAGTTGCGGGAAACCGGAATTATTGAAGGGGAGATCATGACACTTTGCCCGGGACAGCATGTATACCGGAATATAGATCAGATCGTGATGATTCAAAGAGTGGATGAAAAGCAGAAGCGCGAGGTATATCTGAATAAAATGGAAGAGATGTGTGCGGCATTGCAGAATGCGATCCGTTACCGCCATAAGACAGAGAAGATCCAGGTCGGAATCGGAAAGATGGTCAAAGGGATCTATAATCTGAAAGATTCTTATTATGAGGCAAAAAGAGCGATCTCCTATCGGGATATTGCGAAAGTTATTTCTGGAAATGAAAATCAGACAGTTACACTGTACTCAGATCTTGGATTTTTTAAACTCCTTGGAGATATTGATGATCTGAACACACTAATGGATTATATCCCGGAATCCTTGCAACGGTTATACAGTTACAATAAACCGCAGCGGAAAGATCTGATTCTGACGCTGCAAACTTACCTTGATAATAATCAAAGTCTGAATAAGACTGCACAGGCATTATTTATTCATTATAAAACTGCAACGTACAGAATTGACAAGATTGGAAAAATGACAGGAATGGATTTTAAGAATCCAAATGAAATGTTGAATGTGAGAATCGGGCTGATTCTTTATAAAATGTTGGAGAAAGCACGTTAAAGTAAAAAAGAAGATAAATGAGTTGGTACTGGTGTTTTATGAAAAGAAGACTATAATAGTCAGTATGAAAGCGATGAATAATAAAAAGAATGTTGAGCATGATTTTTCAAAAGGATCAATGATCCGGAATATTTTGTCCATGGCAGTTCCGGTCACGATTGCACAGGCGGTGCAGCTTTTATACAATCTGGTAGATCGGGTCTGTTTAGGACATATCGGTCAGGGAGCAGATCAGGCTCTGACCGGTGTGGGGCTGGTATTTCCGATTATATCGATCGTGAGTGCATTTACGCAGCTTTATTCAGGCGGTGGAGCACCACTGATGTCTATCGCAAGAGGTGCAGGAGAGGAGGAAAAGGCATTAAAGCTTGAGAATGTAAGCTTTGTACTTCTTATTTTAACCGGAGTTGTATTGATGGGTGTCTTTTATATTTTTATGAAGCCGATCCTGTATCTTCTGGGAGCATCGGATGCAACTTATCCTGTGGCAGCATCCTATTTACAGATTTATCTGCTGGGGACACTTTTTATCATGATCAGTTCAGGGATGAATCTGTTCATTAATGCACAGGGGTTCGGGACAATGGGAATGATGACAGTCTGTATCGGGGCTGTTCTGAATCTCTTTCTTGACCCGCTTTTTATTTTTGTGTGGAAACTGGGAGTACGGGGAGCAGCGATCGCAACGGTTCTCAGTCAGATGGCAGGATGTATGTGGGTTCTGTGGTTTCTGACTGGGAAAAAGGTGCAGTACCCATTGCAGAGAAAGTATATGAAGCTAAAAGACAGAAAAATGATTCTTTCCATCCTGGGTCTGGGACTGTCAGGCTTTATTATGTGCGTTACGAACAGTCTGAGTCAGATCGCCTGCAATGCAACGCTGGCACGCTGGGGTGGAGATCTGTATGTCGGTGCGATGACGATTTTAAATTCGGTGCGTGAAATTTTCAATCTTGCGGCAAACGGTGTGGCGGAAGGTGCGAAACCGGTGCTTGGCTATAATTTCGGAGCAAAGGAATATGAGAGGGTCAGGAAAGGAATTTTTGTTACGTGCGGTATGATTCTGAGCTATATGGTGCTGGCATGGCTGACGGTTCATTTCTTCCCGTCTTTCCTGGTGGGATTTTTTACGTCTGACAAAGCACTGGCTAAGATTGCAGCACCGGCACTGAAACTCTTTTTTGCAGGATTTTTTATGATGGGATTTATGTTCTGCGGACAGGCGACATTCGTGGGACTGGGATTCCCGAAGCAGGCAATTTTTTTCAGTCTGTTGAGAAAAGTTGTGATCGTTGTGCCATTGACGATATTACTCCCATATTTTATGGGAGTTGAGGGAGTCTTTGTTGCAGAGCCGGTCAGCAATTATATTGGTGGGATCGCAAGCTTTGGAACAATGCTTCTGACGGTGATGCCGATCCTCTTAGGTAAAAAGCAAAAAATTTAAGAAATGTTTAGAAAGTCCGGGCTGGTACTTCTGACTGCAGGAACGATTGCCATGACAAGATTATAACTTGTAAAGGAGAGAAAAGGGATGGAAAAGAAAGAAACTTTTCGTTTTGGCGTTATGGGTGCCGGAAATATTTCAAATAAATTTTGCGATGCCGCAGAGAAGACAGAAGAGGTCTGTGTGACTGCTGTAGCAGCGAGATCAGAAGAAAGAGCCAGAGAGTTTGCAGAGAAATATGAAATACATACCTATTATGGAAATTATGAAGAAATGCTTCAGAAAGAAAAGCTGGATGGGGTCTATATTGGTGTGGTTACCGGAATGCATGTGCAGTTGACAGAATTATGTATCAGATACGGGATTCCGGTTTTGTGTGAAAAGGCATTGACAGGAAGTTCGGAGGAGGCAGAAAGAATTTTCAAGCTGGCAGAAGAAAAGAAAATTTTTGTTATGGAGGGAGTATGGAGTCTTTTTCTTCCTGCAAATAGAAAAGCCAGAGAATGGTTGCGGGAAGGGCGTATCGGTAAACTTGCAGTCAGTAATGTTGAAATCGGATTTACAGCTCCGAAGAATAAAGAAAATCGCTATTTTAACAAAGAAGCCGGTGGAGGGGCGGCATTGGATCTGTTAATTTATGCGTTGGCACTGACGATGTATTTTTGTGGTGAAGACTGGAAGGAAGAACAGATTCAGGTAATCTACAATGAAGATCAGGTGGATGTGACGGAACATGTTATACTTCGGTATGAGGAGCATCTTTCGTTTATGACTGCCACGTATCTGGCAAATGTAGATGAAAGACTGGAACTGACAGGATCAGAAGGAAAAATAATGATCCGACATCCGCATTATGCAGATCAGATCGTTTTGTACGATGGGCAGGGAAAGCTGATAGAGCAATATTCCGATCAGGTGACGGAAAATGGGTTTGTGTATGAAATCAAAGAAATGGTTGACTGTGTACGAAATGGTAAGACTGAAAGCAGCATAGTTCCACATCGGATGACATTGGAATGTGCCAAAATATTTGATAGGATTGTGAGAGTGAGTAGCACGGAGCAATCCGTGGGCATCAAAGTCGGGGGCTTTTGACCCCGACATCATATATAAAAATGAAAAATTCAGTCAGAGTGTATTTTAGGAAAGGAAATAAAAGAATATGAGTCAGGAGCAGCAGACACCGCACAAAAGGCGTGTGCGGTATAAAGGAAAATATCCGAAGAAATTCGAGGAAAAATACAAAGAGCTTCAGCCGGAAAAATATCAGGAGACCGTGGAGCATGTGATACGTAAGGGAAATACTCCTGCCGGGATGCATATTTCAATTATGGTAAAGGAAATACTGGATTTCCTGGATATTCAGCCGGGACAGACCGGATTTGATGCAACATTAGGATATGGCGGGCATACAAAAGCCATGCTGGAATGTTTGAAAGGACAGGGGCATATCTATGCTACAGATGTAGACCCGGAGGAATCGGCAAAGACGAAGAAACGACTGGAAGAGCAGGGATTCGGAGAGGAAATCCTGACGGTCTGCCTTCAGAATTTCTGCACGATTGATGAAATTGCAGAGAAAGTGGGTGGATTCGATTTTATTTTGGCAGATCTTGGCGTATCGTCCATGCAGATTGACAATCCCAAAAGAGGATTTTCATTTAAAGCCGATGGGCCTCTGGATTTGCGGCTGAATCAGGAAAAGGGAATCAGTGCAGCAGAGCGTCTGGATACCATCTCAAGAGAAGAACTTGCGGGAATGTTATATGAAAATTCTGATGAACCATATTGTGAAGAACTGGCAAAAGCGATCACGGATGAGATTCGCAGAGGAAACCGGATTGATACAACGACAAAGCTCAGGAACGTGATCGAGAAGACACTTTCTTTTCTTCCAGACAATCAAGAGAAAAAGGATATCGTAAAGAAAACCTGTCAGAGAACATTTCAGGCTCTGCGAATCGATGTGAATAATGAGTTTGAAGTTTTGTATGAGTTTATGGAGAAATTACCGGATGCACTGCGTCCGGGCGGAAGAGTTGCAATCCTGACGTTTCATTCCGGTGAGGACAAGCTGGTAAAGAAAGCATTAAAAGCAGGTTATAAAGCAGGCATCTATTCTGATTATGCGAAGGATGTGATCCGCCCGTCCGCACAGGAATGTGCAAAGAATGGGCGTGCAAGATCGACGAAGATGCGTTGGGCGGTCAAGGCGTAACGTTGACTTTCCTATGGCATCATGCTATAGTAGCGAAGAACAAAGTAAATAAAGCGTTCGGTGCTGTTCTATATAGGAAGATATAGCAACAGGTAAAAGGGAAGCAGGTGCAATTCCTGCACGAACTCGTCACTGTAAGCAAATGTGACCGGCAGGCGTGAAGACGCAGCCACTGGGAGACCGGGAAGGCGTTCGGGCATAAGATTTGTAAGTCAGGAAACCTGCCGGTCGCTGGTGCGGGGAATGTACATTCCAGATCACGAGTAATTGATTGTACCGAAAAGTAATGGATCCGGGAGCTTTTCTTAAAAGAAATTCTTTTCTGACTCAGACAGCTCAAAGAAACCGGTTTATTTTCATTGTCTTTCTGACGTTTCTTACTTACTTTTAGATAAGTTCAGCTTATTTCCCGTATTATTCAAGACAGGAGGAAAAATGAAGAACAAAAAGGTTAAATATCTTGCCATGTTGCTTGCGTTTTCTATGGCAGTTTCACCGATGTCTTATACGAAGGCATACGCAGAAAATGCGGAGACCGCACAGGCGGCAGGAGCGGTGAATGCAGGAGAAAATTTGGCAGACGGAGCAGGCATTCAGGAAGGAACAGATACTTCCGGTGGAACAGATACTTCCGGTGGAACAGATACCTCTGGTGGAACCAATACATCCGATGGATCGCAGTCCGCTGATGCAGATCATACCGGAAACGGATCAAAAGAAAATGGTTCTGAGAATGCAGGTTCAGAAAATACAGGTTCACAGGATCAGAATACACCGTCACAGGATTCCGGCAGTACCGGTGAAAATCCGGGAGAAGATCAGAATACTTCTGATGAGACGGGAGCAGGAAAAGATTCTGAAAAAATGAATGAAAAATCAGAGGATCCGTCTGACAAAGCTGATGCGGAGAAAAAGGATGCAGAAGAGAAATCTTCGGAAGAAACTGCAAAGCAGGCCGATGAGACAACTGCAAAAGAGACACTTGTAACACCGACGAAAGAGATCACAGGGGTTGAAGTTCTGAAAAATGATGGAACTTCTTATGGAATGTTCCCGATCACAGATGCAACGTGTACCGTAAAAGGGGATAAGATTGAGATTTCCTTTAGTACCGGTACAAAGACTGTGTTTGACCGTCTGTATCTCGGTGCAGCGACAGACGAGGATAAGAGCAATTATGTTCAGGGTACGAATACCGGAAGTACCTGCCAGTTTACGATCCAGGTTCCGATTTCCGCAAAGAACAGTTGGATTCCGGTTTCGGTAGGACGTTCAGATAAAGGAACATGGTCAGAAAATCTGCTGTGGATGAGTATCCCGGATATGCAGACATCAGGAGAAAAAGAAGATTATCAGGCAAATGACGGAGTTACGGCAATTTATGGTTCTGATGATGCAAAGAAGCCGGGACAGGCTTACAGTATGATCAAGATCGCTTCATCTAAAGTGGTTGTAAAAGGCGGGGCATTGCAGGTTTCGGTCTGGATACAGCCGGCAAGCAGTGGCAGTTTTACTTATGATGCAATCTATATCGGAAATAGAAATGATGAGACAAAAGAACCGATCATTTTAGGTGAAGTCGATACAGAAAAAAAGCTTGAAAAATTTACCTTTACCGTGCCACTTGAAAAAGCAGGCGGAGAAGTCTCTTTTGTACCAAGAAATGGAAGAACGCAGAAGTGGAGTACTTCAAGTTCACTGGCATTCAAGCTTCCTGCAATGGACGATTTTGTGAAACCGTCAGAGATCAACATCACAACGCAGCCGAAGCAGGAGACTGAGGCAGGCAGCGGAAGTTCTGTGGCACTGTCGGTGGAGGCATCCGGTGAAGAAGGAATCAATCTAAATTATCAGTGGCAGTTCAGTGCCGATGGTGCAACGTGGGCAGACTGTACCGGAGTTACTGCAAAGACTGCAACATATACATTTACCATGTCTCTGGAGACAGCAGGAAAGTATCGTTGTATCGTTTCTGATGCGACAGGAACGAGTGTCACTTCTTCCGAAGCAGTAGTGAAGCTGCCGGAGACTCCGGTTGTTACGGGGAATCAGGTAAAAGTAGTAAAGTCCAACGGAGCTGACTTTGCAATGTTCAAGACCAGTGAATCAAAAGTGGTACAGGATGGAGAGGAACTGGAGATCACTCTGTCAACAAAGAATGTCTCCTTTGACAAAATCTATTTTGGCTATAAAGATGATGAACTGAAAGAATCTGTAGCAAATGGCACAGAAGCAAATGGAGAATGGAGCTTCACATTCCATCTGCCGGCTTCTGCAAAGGGAACGACAATCCCAGTAACACTTGGAAAGCCGGATGGAAGCTGGTACTCGAACCAGTATCTGTGGATGTATATCCCGGATGAGGGAATCACAGAACTTCCGAGTGTGGCAGATGCAGTAAAAGTGATCGCCGGGGGAACGGGTGCAGCGTACAATGATTTCAATATTGTTTCTTCAAAGGCTGTATTAAAAGGAAAAAATGTAATCCTGACTTTGAATGTGAAAGGTCAGAAATGGACCCGCCTGTATCAGGGAGTTCAGGCAGATGCAGATAAGACATCTGCAGTAAATGGAGTTTATCGTGCAGAGGATGATACAACGACATTTACACTGACAGTTCCTGCAGAAAAGCAGGGAATGAACATTGCAGTTACACCGGGAACGGCTTCTGTGTGGATGTCCTGGGCGAGGGATTTATATATCAATGTGCCGAATCTGGAAGGAAAAGCAAATGTAACAGAAAATGGAGTTTATGATCTGTACGGCTCAGCATATCCGACCAGCAGCTATGCAAGCCTGAATTTTGAACGGGGCAGCAGTATTTCCATCAATGGGGATACAGCAACCGTGACTATGGTTACGCAGGCATCCTCTTATGATAAATTATATCTTGGAACAGTGTCAGATGCGGATAGTGTGAAAGATGCCGGTGCCATCAGTGCGGAAGATAAGTCCGAGATCGCCAGTGGTTATAAGACATTTACATTTACGATTCCAACAAAGGATCTTGGAAAAGAGATCAATTATGTAGTCCACATTCAGAAATCAAATAAATGGGCAGAAAAGCAGAGTACTTTCTATATTAATGGAATCCTGCCAAAGACAGGAGAACTTCCGACACCAGATCCGGAACCTGGCACAAAAGTTCCGGCAGATGGAATTTACAGTATCCAGGTGGATTCCAGTGCGTCTATGTTCCGTGTCATTGGATGCGAACTGACTGTAAAAAATGGAAAGATGAAGGCGGTTCTGACGCTGAGTGGTACGGGATACGGTTATCTGTATGTCGGAACAAAAGAACAGGCGGCGGCAGCAGACAAATCAAGCTGGATTCCATTCCAGACAAAGATGACAGAGAACGGAGAAAAGTATACTTATGAAATTCCGGTGGAGTCATTAGATAAGGAAATTGCAGTTGCAGCTTATTCGATCAAAAATAAGATCTGGTATGACAGAATGCTGACATTTAAATCTGATACGCTTGTAAAGACCGGTGATATCGGAAAAGATGATCAGGGAAATGATTCAAAACCGTCCAACCCGACAAAACCAACGACACCGTCAACGAAACCATCCAATGGTTCTAATGGAAAGAATGACGGCAAGGCTGATCATGAGTCAAAATATGAGGCAGATACCAGTGGTTCTACAGGACGCGTAGACAGCACAACGGCCTTAAAAGACGGAGTATATACACCGGATCGCTTTACCTGGTCCGGCGGTACAGGAAAAGTAAGGATTACCTGTAATAAAGTAACAATCAAAAATGGACAGGCTTATGCAACACTGGTATTCAGCAGTGACCATTACCAGTATGTAAAAGCCAACGGAAATACATATTATACGACAAAGAGCGGAGGAACAGCGACCGTAGTTATCCCGATTGCGTTGAATAAAAATAATAAGATCCTTGGAATGACAGATAAGATGTCTGTGGCACATGAGATCGAGTACAGTATTTTCGTCTATCTTGCCGCAGCAGGAAATGGTACAACTGTCGGGGAGAACAGTAATAAGACACTGGACGAAAAAGCACCGGAGATCATGGGACTTGAATATCAGTCAGAAACAGAACTGGAGTATGCAGAATATTTCAAGATCTACCATTACGATCAGGGAATCGTTCTGTTGGAAGTAGACATGACAAAAGATACGGCAAGAGATCCTGAAAAGGAAGAAAATGCAGATGAGGCTTCAAAAGATGATTCTGAAAAGACATCCAAAGAAACTTCTGAGGATACAGAGAAAGAGGTTTCCAAGTCCGATAAGAAAGACAGCACAGAAAATAAGAGCAGTAAGAGTGACGCTGCGGAAGAGGAAAGCGGAGATTCCACGTCGGATCAGAATGGAGTCAGTGAAGAAGAACTGGCAGCAGAACTGTATAAAGGCAATGTTGTAAAATATCTGCTTGTGCCGGAAGACGTAGAAGTACCGGTTGGTCTGGATCAGGATATGATCATTGTGAAAATGCCGACAGATAAAACCTATGTGGCATCAGATGAGATCCTTGAACAGATGAAAGAACTGGATCTCCTTGACTCTGTGGCAGCAGTAGGAATGGAGCAGAAAGCTTGTACTGTTCCTGAGATTGCAGAAAAAATGCAGGTAAATGAGGATGAAGATGAAGCGGATGCTGAAGTTATTTACGGGGGAAGCTTTGAGAAACCGGAATTAAAAGCACTTGTGAAGAAAGAAGTATCTCTTGCACTGCTTCCGGGAGGACTTCTGCCGAGAGATGCAGAAAAAAATGACGATGCAAAGACAGACAGCACGAAAAAGGACAGTGCAAAGACAGAGGATAAGAAGACAAAAGAGCAGTCAACCGGCGATTCTGATGAACTGACCGTAGAAGAACAGACAGAAAGATTGGAAGAAATCACCGAAAAATTTGCATTGCTTGGTATTCCGGTGATTATTGACCGGAGTGCAGATGAAAAGACGGAACTTGCACAGTACGAGTGGATCAAGGTATATGGAGTACTTTTCGGATGTGAAGAGAAAATGGACAAGATGTTTGAAAAGGCAGTAGATGAAGCAGGAGTACAGGAGAATCAGTAAATGAAAAAGAAGCTTTGTAGAATAACTGCATTGCTGTTGGCAGCGGTCCTCTCACTGGGGGGCTGCGGTCAGCCGGGGGCTGGTAAAAAAAGAACAGACAGTACACAGCAGACAGAAGAGACAAAAAATAAAAAAGAAGATCAGTCAAAAAGTGATAAAAACGGGCCGGAGATTGACGGCCTTACCTATGAGTCGACAATGGATCTGACCTATGCGACAGAATTTGACGTATATTATTATAAAGACGGATACAAGCTGTTGGATGTACATGAAGACAGACAGTACCTTGTTGTGCCGGAAGGGAAAGAAGCCCCGGAAGGATTGTCGGAGGATATTGTAGTCCTGCAGCAGCCGTTGGATCATATCTATATGGCAGCAACAGCAATCATGTCGCTGTTGGATGCAGTGGATGCCATTGACCAGGTGAAATTTTCCGGTCTTAATGCATCCGGCTGGTATGTAGAAGATGCAAAGAAAGCGATGGAGTCCGGTGACATGATCTACGCAGGAAAATACAGTGAGCCGGATTATGAGACTCTGGTGAACGGAGAGTGTGATCTTGCCGTAGAATCAACCATGATCCTTCATACTCCGAAAGTACAGGAGATGATCGAGGATCTGGATATACCGGTCTTTGTGGACTATTCCAGTTATGAATCTCACCCATTGGGCAGAACCGAGTGGATCAAACTGTACGGTGCAATGCTGAACAAAGAAGATGCAGCCGACAGCTTTTTTGAAAAGCAGGCTCAGGTGATCGAGAAGCTGAAAGGCTTTGAAAATACAGAAAAGACGGTGGCATATTTTTATGTGAATACAGACGGTTCTATCGTAGTAAGAAAATCAGAAGATTATATCCCTTCCATGATTGAGATTGCAGGCGGACGTTATGCATCTGTCTCTTATACACATCTCCGAGCCCACGAGACGGAGCTACATCTCG
>ERZ1027232.1084-NODE-1084-length-13398-cov-37.564416_pt1 | contig 13398 bp, 10 predicted proteins | sample MGYA00519478_ERZ1027232 | MGnify/ENA primary metagenome ERZ1027232 (study PRJEB26926, sample SAMN06164468) | human gut metagenome | biome: ENVO:00009003; feature: ENVO:2100002; material: ENVO:00002003 | host: Homo sapiens | place: USA | collected 2012 ...
CTCTGCGGTTGCCCGCACCATGTCATCATGTGAGAGTGCAAGTCCACTCTTATAATGATTCATATTTGCAATGGTTGTGTTAAATGTTATATCTGCTTTTAAGAACAGACCATTTGCCTTACGTTCCTCTGTAATGAGGGCAAATCCATGATTCATCGCATCCTTCGGAGATGCAAAATTCATCATCTTACCATCATAGATAACGTTTCCGGCTGCTCTTGTACGCATACCAAATATCGTCTCAAGAAGCTCTGTACGACCTGCACCGACCAATCCATACAAACCAAATATCTCGCCTTTTTTCACATCGAAGGAGATATTCTGGAGCTTCGGTGCATATTTTGTTGAAAGGTTCTGCACGGAGAGAATCGTCTCTCCCGGTGTATTATCAACCGGCGGGAATCTGTTATCCAGAGAACGGCCTACCATGGCTGATATGAGTTCATTCATGTTTGTATCTTTGCTGTCCTTCGTCATTACGAGACTGCCATCCCGCAATACGGAAATCTGGTCGCAGATCTCGAAGATCTCGTCCATCTTATGGGAGATATAAATCAGGGAGATTCCCTGATCCTTAAGCTGACGCATCATCTTGAAGAGCTTTGCTACTTCCGGTGCTGTCAGGGATGAAGTCGGCTCATCAAGTACAATTACTTTTGAATTGTACGAAATTGCCTTCGCAATCTCACACATCTGACGCTTTGATACAGACATTTTCTTCATCGGCTGCGTAAGGTTCACTGTGATTCCAAGCTTTCTGAACAGATCAGATGCTTCTTTTTTCATTCTGCCCTCATCGACCACACCAAGCGAATTCTTTGGGTATCGACCGAGGAACAAATTATCAATTACATTTCTTTCCAGACACTGATTTAATTCCTGATGTACCATTGCAACTCCGTTTTCGAGTGCATCCTTTGGTCCAGAGAAATTAACTTCCTTGCCATCTAATACGATTGTTCCTTCGTCCTTCTGATAGGTTCCGAAGAGACATTTCATCATTGTCGATTTTCCGGCACCATTCTCACCCATAAGTCCCATGATGGATCCTGGCTTCACATTCAAATCAATGTGGTTAAGAACCTTGTTTCTTCCGAATGATTTACTCATGCCATGAATCGATAAGATGTATTTATTCTTATCATCTGCCATATCTCTACTTCCCTTTCTTAAAAAGAAGGGTATCAATTCTAGGTGACACCCTTCTTTGGTTAAATCATTTACCGTTCGTTCAATCAGTTCTCTTACTTGTTAAGAATTGATGTGTAAGATGCTGCGTTGTCTGTCTTAACCATGTTGATTGCAAATGCATCGTACTCACCAGGGTTACCAAGACGGTTTGTGATGTTAGACTCTGTCTGACCATCACCACCGATGTAATCAACCTTCAGATTCAGAAGATCATCGTAGTTCTGAAGAAGTGGCTGGTATGTTGAGCTTAAGAAGTTATCTGAAGCGTTGTAGATATCAAGCCATACCTTCTTCTCTGGGCTCTTGCTAGAGTCGAGCTGCTTAGAAACCTTGTCATAAACCTTTGTTGAGTCTGTGAAATCCTGATAGTTATCAGCTGTTACTGCAATGTTCAATGCGTAGTAAGATCTCTCTTCTGCTGAGTATCTGTAATCAACACCCTCGTCAAGCTTGTTGCCAGCTTCATCTGCTGTACCGATACCTGTGTCTACATCTACACCGTCAAGTGCGTTACGAAGAACACGGAGTGTAAGGTAAGCCTGAACGTCTGCATGCTGTGAAATTGTTCCGCCGTAGCCTTCTGCGATAGCTGCTACTGCATCGCTGTTTGCATCGTATCCAAATGTAGGAACCTTGTTGTCCTTTGCCCAAGCATTGAACATTGACATTCCCATACCATCGTTGTTAGAAACAACTACATCGATCTGATCACCGAAAGAAGCTGTCCATGTACCGATTGCGTTACCTGCTGTTGCTGCATCCCATGTAGCACCTGCAGAGTTCTTCATCTCCTGTGAAGCAAGCTCACGGATTGTGTATTTCTTTCCATCTACTTCCAGTGTTGCATCCTGAACAACCTTTGCAGATCCATCTACGTTTGTACCGGCTGGTGCTGAATCAACTGCGCCATTTGCATCAACGCCTGTTCCAAGTGCGGAACGGACACCTCTTGTACGTGCGATGGAATCGTTATGTCCGATATCGCCGATTGCGAGTACATATCCGATTACGCCATCACCGTTACGGTCGATCGTTGCTGCATTCTTCTTGATGTAGTCAAGTACCATCTCACCCTGAAGCTCAGCACCCTGATTCGCATCGAAACCTACATAGTAAGTATCTTTGTTAAAGTTAAGGGCTGTTTTGTCAAGCTCTCCTGTTGATGAGTTGGAAGGCTGACGGTTGTACCATACAAGCGGCTTATCCTTATTTGCAACTCCGCTTGATGAAGAACCACCACCTGATGATCCACATCCTACCATTGACAGTGCCATTGTTGCTGCTGCGATTACAGCTAAAATTTTTTTCTTCTTCATACTCTTTCCTCCTATGAATGAAATACTTGTTGAAATGTTCCTTCGTACTTTTTGTTCATTTTGTACATTTTTTTTGAATCATTCCCTGTCTCATTGACTAAATTCATTATATTTGGAATGAGGTCCGGAAAGAATAGAATATTTTTGGATATATTAGCAATTTTTTTTGATTATATGAAATTTTTATATGAATTTTGACGAATCTGTCCGTAATCACGTTTAAATTGCACAAAAAATTCTGTTTTTCTCATGATTTTGAAGCATATTTGCCAACTCTTTTCGAATCACATCTTTCTTCTATCGTATTCTACATTTTTTTCATCTTATATTTTTTCCGCTGCCCCTGTATTTCTGTAAAGCCAAATGCCAGAACGCCGACCATACCAAACGCCATCATTTTGATAAGACTTTCATAATAGATATCCATGTTGCCAGACCATCTCATAAGCTCCTTCGCATGTACAAAACAGCTTTGGAACGAAGAAGCTCTATAGTAGTAATCTGAAAGTTTAGACGCCTGTATCGCCATTGCCATGTCTACCCGGAATGCCAGATATAGCCATGCAGCTGATACCGCAACACACAACAGAAAACTTATGATCGACAGCTTTTCGCCTTTCCACTTATATCCATAGATCACCGCGGCTCCCATCGCAAGCCCGGCATAGCTCGACACGAATCCAATGCGTGCGATCAGGAAAATCAACAGCGCCCCCAGAACGCCACCACCAATCGCTCCGAGCAGACCGAGTGCATAATTTTCACGCACAACATATTCCTCTTCCTGGTTCAGTTTCAACGCATATTCCGTCATCTTCGCAGATTCCTCATTTAAAAAGGAATAGCCATCCTCCACCTGATAGACATTCGTTGGCCCCTGCACGCCCCTGGCATCACAATTATAATATTGATATCGTTCAAATTGCGTGATCATACCTTCTATCAGATTCTTGATAAATTGCACGTTCTTTTTTGTGCCACCACGAACCGGAACATATACCGCAATGCTAAATCCTTTCGGTATGATCCTGCCGCCGCTCGGAAGTACCGCGCGCATCGTTCCCCACACATCGACAGATGCTGGTGTCTGATCGTTGGAAACCGAAAATGCAACCATCATCATTTTTTTGCCGGAACCGGTACCCGGTTTCACGACATATGTATATCCCCGGTACACGCCATGCAGCTGGCTTCCCATTCCTGTCCGTGTTGCCTGCAGCTCCCCGGCTAATTTCGTTAAGATTCTTCTATTCGATGCCATCCGGCAAATTCCTCCTCTGCTTGACACTTACGTTTCATCATATTTCCTTTTCACAGGGATAGCAAGTTTTATTTTCTATACAGCCAGACGGCTGAACTCTTCCAGATTCCATACCTTCGTCACAATATCCGAATAAAATTCCGGCTCATGACACACCAGCAGCACCGAACCGTGATACTCTTTCAAAGCACGCTTTAACTCGTCCTTCGCTTCCACGTCCAGATGGTTTGTCGGCTCATCTAAGATTAGAAGGTTTGTCTCCCGGTTGATAAGCTTACACAGGCGCACCTTCGCCTGTTCTCCACCACTCAAGACGCGCACCTTGCTCTCGATGTGCTTCGTTGTAAGGCCACATTTTGCCAATGCGGATCGCACCTCATACTGAGAATATCCCGGAAATTCCTGCCAGATCTCCTCCAGACAGGTGTTGTCCGTGCCTGCCATCTCCTGTTCGAAATATCCCTTATACAGATAGTCGCCCAGTTCCACCTTACCGGATAATGCCTGAACGATACCAAGCAGACTTTTTAGCAATGTACTTTTACCGATTCCATTTGTTCCGATAATCGCAATCTTCTCGCCGCGCTCCATCCGCAGATTGATTGGCTTGGAAAGCGGTGCATTCTTATCATATCCGATGATAAGATCTTCCGTCTCAAAGAGCATCTTGCCCGGTGTCCGGGCTTCCTTGAAATAAAACTCCGGCTTTGGTTTCTCCTTGGCAAGCTCGATCACATCCATCTTATCAAGCTTCTTCTGTCTTGACATCGCCATATTTCTTGTGGCAACGCGTGCTTTGTTTCTTGCCACGAAATCCTTCAGCTCATTGATCTCCTGCTGCTGTTTCCGGTAGGCAGCCTCCTGCTGTGCCTTCTTCGCCTCATAAACTTCTAAGAACTTATCATAGTTTCCGACGTAGCGGTTCAGCTCCTGATTTTCCATATGATAGATGATATTCACGACATCATTCAAGAACGGAATATCATGACTGATCAGGATAAATGCATTCTCATATTCCTGCAGATACCGCTTCAGCCATTCGATATGCTCCGCATCGAGATAGTTCGTCGGCTCATCTAAAAGCAATATCTCCGGCTTCTCCAAAAGCAGTTTCGCAAGCAGCACCTTCGTACGCTGTCCACCACTTAAGTCCGTCACATCATGGTCAAGCCCAAGCTCCAGAAGTCCGAGTGCCCGCGCTACCTGTTCAACCTTCGCATCGATCATATAAAAATCGTGGTTCGTCAGCATATCCTGCAGCGTACCAACCTCTTCCATCATCTCTGCGATTTCATCGTCCGTCGCATCCGCCATGCTCTCATAGATCTCGTTGATGTTCTGCTCCATATCAAACAGATATGAAAATGCAGACTTCAGGACATCCTCGATCGTCATGCCCTTCTCCAGCACGGCATGCTGGTCTAAGTATCCAACCCGCACATGCTTGTTCCATTCTACTTTTCCTTCGTCCGGTGTGAGCGTCCCCGTCACGATATTCATGAACGTACTTTTACCTTCGCCATTCGCGCCGACCAGGCCGATATGCTCGCCTGCAAGCAGGCGGAACGATACATTATTAAAGATTGCACGGTCGCCAAAACCGTGCGTTAAATTCTCAACATTTAAAATCATCTGTTTTTCCTTTCAGGCAATTGCGAAACGTATATACGTTCAACATATATTTCGATATTGATTCATTCTATATACAATGTATTGAAGTTAAGAAGTTCTAAATGTTCTAATTCACAAATCATATTATACGCCACCGCCGCCAATTCGCCGTCCATGGCTCAGTGGCGGCTTGTTTGAACATCGTGTTCAAACATGGCTTCTATCTTCATAGAACATTAAGAACTTCTAAACTCCAAACATATCGTATATATTCACGAATCAATATCGAAATATATGATTATCCGTATAATTTCTCGTTTCGCAATTGTCCTCTATCTTCTCTATTTTTTTCCTTGTTTCCTACTTTCTTTGTCTGCTTTATTTACGCCAAGCAAGCCCTTGATGATGAATCCGACACCAACGCCGATCGTGCCGAGGATCAGTGCCAGCTCCAGACCGGACATATAACGCATGGATACGTTCAGTGAAATCACAAGACACACGAAAAACGCAATGCACAATCCGATCAGTGAAAGTCCGGTCAGCATGTTCGGCTTCACAATAAATGCGATAAATGCCACAACGATGAGCACAATCAGAATACCTCCGACATTCACGCGTCCCATCCGGTAAAATAGCGTGAAGCTGCTCACGACAACGTTTTGCAAGAAGATGATCACCCCGATGATCGTAAGTACGATTCCCAATAAAAACTGTAATAATTCTTTCATTCGTTCCTCCCTGTTTTCTCTTAGAAAATGATTACATACTTATGTCTGATTCTATCATACTTCGACAAAGCTGTACACACAAAAAACTGCTGCCAATGCTTGCATAACTTAACATTGACAACAGTTTCATTCTATCTTTATCAATAACTTTTATATCCTATCCATGCAGGCGCACCGCTGCCGCGATCCTTCCGGCAATCCACATGACAGATGCTGCGATCAGGAATATCAGAACAAAGCCATTTACCTTTTCTTTCCAGCGCATTGCCACAATAATAGTATCTCCGATTACTGCAATAGCAATCGGAATTACATAGAACAGATTGACAGCATTTCCTATCAGCACTTTGTACATCAAGACTGCGAACGCTGCAACAAGTGCAAGTGAAACAACCGCCTCTATCACATGAAAGAGGATGGCTTTCTCAATTTCCGAATGATACATGACCGGAATTGCCATGGAAAATAATATTAGGTAGATTAAAGACATCCATAACAATACACGGTCTTCCGCTTGTGCGTTTACGCATGCCGTCTTGATAACCAAAGCCGCAATCAGCATTCCGTAAGATGCAAACTGGATTCCCGGAATCGTATATTCCGTATGTACCATGCCAGACACAAGAATGACTCCCACAGTTATGGAAAGCATCCGGTAATCAATGGAACGATACACGTTCATATCCATCGTAAATAATGATTGCAGGAACGCTGCATTCCCCACTGCCAATAAAACAAGAAATGCAGCGAGCGATAAGAACACAGCCAGATACACATAACTATCAAAGCCGCTTCCGAACAGTTTCACATCTTTATCCCTTATGGAACGCACGATGCTCTGTACACGTTCCGCAAATAAAATAATGAAATATAACATAATCAGCCAGTTCATAGCAACCGCGGACACTCCAACCCGTAAATCCATGACGATTCCTCCTTCTATAACTCCAGCGATGCAAGAATCTCTTTCAATGCATCTGCCGATTCCTTCAATTTCAGTGCCTCTTCGCCGCTTAACTTGATCGGAATATCTGTCTCCACACCATCTGCACCAACAATCGCAGGCATACTCAGCACCACATCCTCGATGCCATACGCACCATGTATCATGTGTGAGACCGGCAGGATCGATTTCTCATCCCGCATGATCACCTCACAGATTCTCCTTACAGACATTGCGATTCCATAATACGTCGCATGCTTCCGGTTAATAATCTCATATGCACTGTTCTTGACTGCATCTGCAATCTCCCGCGTATTTTCCTTATGCTGATAATGTCCACGCATCTCGCACATCTCACTTAATTCCACACCGGAGACATTTGCAGATGACCATGCAACGACTTCGCTGTCGCCATGTTCGCCCACGATAAACGCATGCACACTCCGGCTATCCACAGACAAATGTTCACCCAGCTTGTATTTCAGTCTGGCACTGTCTAACACTGTGCCGGAACCAATCACCCGCTGCTCCGGAAGTCCGGACAATTTGATTGCCACCTGTGTCAGAATATCGACCGGATTCGCTACCACAAGCAGGATTCCACTAAAATTCCGCTTTGCAATCTCCGGGATAATAGACTTGAAAATAGCCACATTCTTGTTCACAAGATCCAGTCTTGTCTCCCCCGGTTTCTGTCCGGCTCCCGCGGAGATAATCACGATTGCCGCATCTGCCACATCGTCATAATCTCCTGCATAGATCCGCATCGGTGAAGCAAATGGGATTCCATGGCTGATATCCATTGCCTCTCCCTCCGCTTTGTTCCTGTCCGCATCAATCAATGCAATCTCTGTGAATAATCCACTCTGCATCAAAGCAAAGACGGATGCCGATCCCACAAATCCACAGCCGATCATAACCGCTTTTTTTGCATTTACTTTATTATTTTCCATAATTGGTTCCCCCTTGGTTTAATTTTCGAATAATAGTAATTATTACTATTTTAGTATAATAATAATTCTATAATTTGTCAATTTGTATTTATAAAAAAACACGCAAGCACTTTGTACCTACGTATTTTTCTACTAATCATTTAACTTGTAGTTTTATTTGTTTTTGAAAAAAGAACACTCTTCCTCATTGCACTGTACACCATCTGAATTTCGAAGATTCAGATGAAATACATGACCACTTTCCGGATGGCCCGCACCAAACGCCCGCGTTACATGTGCTACACCTATATCATTCATCCTCTTATCCAGCTCTATCGTGTGAAACCGCAGATCATCATTCACACTGTACATCAGATACGCTTCCGGAAAATCCGCATTCATATATGCTAACTGATCCATGAACAACTGGTACTGTTCTTCAGACACAACCAGCGTGCCATCTCTCCTGAGATACCAGTTTGAGATCGTGTCATCCCGTTTTCCCATGTCGTATGCACCACAATTCAGGCAAACACGAACCGGCAGCTTATCATAGGTAAAATAATCCAGTTTCTCCCGATATTCCTGATTTGACGCAGCAATGCAATACTGCGCAGTGAGCTGTGCTCCCGCCGAATCTCCCAACATGAAAAACCGATTCATATCCAGTCCAAACACCCGCGCATGATCATCAATATATTTTACGAGATATGCTACATCCTCTATGGCAGACGGATATTTATTCTGCGGTGCCAGACGATAATTAAAATTCACAACTACGAATCCGCTTTGTGCCAAATGACAGCAATAATGGCTATACAGTTTCTTATCTCCATAAAACCAGCCACCACCATGCACACTGACAATCACCGGATATGCTTTATCCGAGTCTCCCATATAAGATGCCGGCACACAAAGATCAAACAGACTGTTCGATACATAACTGTCTGAATCAATGTCCGACGCATCCCCGGATGATGCATACAGCATCTCCCTTTTCTTATCCATCTTCCAGCTATCCAAAATCGCAGCAAACTGCTCTGCATCCAATCTTTTCTTATAATCTAAATTCTTAATCTGTACAACATTTTCCGGATATTCCAGATCTTTGTCGCGCAATCCATCATTCACCATCCACGCATGGCGCATGTTCACCCATGGCGGAAGTTTTCTGTTCTCCGCTCCACGCTTCATAATCTCTGTAACATTTATCATAACCGATCTCCTCCTCATAATCGTCCCTCTGTCTTATGTTGTCCTCTTTTTTCTCTTATTCTCATACATAGACTGATCCGCCATATTAAGATAATCCTGCAGGCTTTTCTGCTTATCCGGCGTATCTATGAAAAACGCCCCTGGTAACATAAAAACCCGGGGCGCCTTCATAAAATCGTCAGTTATAAATTAGTTACAGCGTTCATAACGAACCGCAATCGCTTTTATCTCCTTGGCTAAAGTCTTATTTAACTCTTTGCTGTCTACCCGCCATCTCCAATTGCTGCCAACCGAAGAAGGCGTATTCATTCTCGACCTGTTGTCTAAACCAAGGTAATCCTGAATCGGAACAATACAGATTTTCGCATTGCTTCGCATGATTACGCCAATGAGCGGAATATACATTTTATCTGCCGGTGTATAGTAATCACACAGATAATCTCTTGCTTTTTTCCTGCCTTCGTCATCGACCTCCTGCCACCAGCCGACCAGTGTCTCATTGTCATGCGTGCCTGTATAAGCTACACAATTCTCAATATAATTATGAGGTAAATACTCCCTCGCCGAACCCGTATCTCTTGTGTCAAATGCGAATTCCAACACTTTCGTCCCCATGAACCCGCTATCCGCAACAAGCTTACGGACGGTATCCGTTATATAGCCAAGATCCTCCGCAATCACGGATTTTCTGCCAATCTTCTTTTCGATTGTACGGAACAAATCCATGCCCGGACCTTTCTTCCAACTGCCATTTACCGCGGTCTTATCCCCATATGGGATGGAATAATATTCATCGAAACCACGGAAATGATCAATACGTACAACATCATATAACTCGAAGCAGAATGAAAGCCGTTCGATCCACCATGCATACGCTGTCTTTTTGTGGTAATCCCAATCATAAAGAGGATTTCCCCACATCTGCCCATCCGCCGAAAATCCGTCCGGCGGACATCCCGCAACAGCCTTCGGTGTACATTGTTCATCTAACTGGAACAATTCCGGATGCGACCATGCATCTGCACTATCCAATGATACATAAATCGGAATATCTCCGATAATTTTAATTCCTTTTTTATTGGCGTAAGCCCTGAGCTTATACCACTGGTTGAAAAACTGGAATTGCATAAATAACTGAAAATCAATCTCATCTGCCAGCTTCTCTTTATATTCACGTAAACCTTCTTCTGTACGACTATGAATTGCCTCCGGCCACTCAGTCCAGTTCATTCCGCCAAAATGATTTTTTACTGCCATATATAAGCAATAGTCATACACCCACGCTTCATTCTTCTCCAAGAACGCTTTATACTCTGTACTGTTCTTATGCCTGCTTCTCTCGCAAGCCTTGCGGAGCAATACATACCGTCCATTATATTGTTTTTCATAATCAACAGACTGTTCGTCTGTTCCAAAGTCAACACTATCACATTCTTCTCTTGTCAATAAACCTTCGCTAATTAAAGTTTCCAGATCTATGAAGTACGGATTCCCGGCAAATGTGGAAAACGACTGGTATGGAGAATCTCCATATCCGGTAGGTCCCAAAGGTAAAATCTGCCAGAACGTCTGACCAGCTTCCACTAACCAATCCACAAATTTATATGCTTCTTTGGAAAAGCAGCCAATTCCATACTTTGATGGCAGACTGGAAATCGCGAACAATATTCCTGCTGTTTTATCCATATATGTCCTCCATATACGTCAAGGCAAAACAATTATACTCTGCGTACGCTTTCGCCCTCGATCAGATTGTGTGGGGCATAATCATGTTCACACCCCAGTGTATAATGTATGTGCTTCATCAAAAGCTCCACACTCCGCTTCGCAATGCTGTTTATGTCCTGACCCATTGTTGTAATTCTCGGTGTGTAAAATCTCGATATGACTGTACCATCGAAGCCTACCACCGATATATCATCCGGTACTTTTTTCCCGGCATCTTCAATTGCCCGAATTGCGCCAACCGCAATCGTATCTGACAGCCCGACAATCGCTGTCACATGTATGTTCTTTTCAAGTAGTCTTTTTGTTGTTTCATAACCTGCCTCATACGAATACCGGCAAGCCATATAATTCTTATCCGGATCAAATTCCAGACCACTTTTTTCAAAGCCTTTTTTACACCCAAGATAACGCGAGAAACTGATCTGTTTATCTGAAATCTCGCCACCCATTACGACAATATCTTTGTGTCCGTAGCCTGTTAAATACTGCACGAGTTCCATAGTTGCAGTCTCATCATCGACACATACAGAAGATACATTGTCAAACGCTAACTCCTTTGCACTTGTAGTTGCAACAACGCAGGGTATGTCAAGTTCATTCATACGTTCATCAAAAAGAGCTAAATTCGCGCCGAGAAAAATAATCGCTTTCGAGGTTTTGTCACGAACGAATTTTAATGCCTCTGCAACCTCGTCCCCATCTTCATCGATAATCTGACAGGATACAACCTCTTCCAGTTCTGACAGCAGAAGTGTAATCCGGTCAAGAATCTCCATGAAGAAACTATTGTGTCGGCCTTTCATGATAATTGTAACTGTATTTCCGCCACATCGTTTCAGCTTTCTGGCATTTCCGTTTGGTTCAAAATTGCTCTCTTCGATAATTTTCAATATCTTTTCGCGCGCTTTCTCACTTACACCCGGTTGTTTGTTTATTACTCTGGATACGGTACCAATACCGTATCCAGATAATTTTGCTATATCTTTGATTGTCATATAATCGCTCCTGTAAAAATGTGATTATATATTAACCCTTAACAGCGCCAGCCGCAACCCCTTTGACAATATATTTCTGAGCGCATAAGTAGAATACAACAACCGGAATGATTGCCATGATCAGGCATGCCATAATCGCGCCCATATCAACACGGCCGTAGCTTCCCTTCATGTACTGGATGACAATGGAAATTGTCTTGAATTCCTTAATATCAAGTACAAGGTATGGAAGAAGGAAGTCATTCCAGATCCACATTGCTTCAAGAATACCTACAGAAATGAATGTAGGCTTCATCATAGGAACTACTACACAGAAGAATGTCCGGAGTGGTGAGCAGCCATCAATCATTGCAGCTTCTTCCACTTCTACCGGAATTGATTTTACAAATCCGGTGAACATGAATACCGCAAGTCCGGCACCAAAACCGAGATATACAATCACGATTCCCCAAGGTGTATTCAGATGGAGGGAGTCTGCCGTTCCGGAAAGTGTAAACATGACCATCTGGAATGGTATAACCATAGAAAACACACATAAGAGGTAAATCATTTTTGTAAAAACATTCTTAACCCGGGTTATAAACCAGGCTGTCATGGAACAGCAAATCAGAATAACCGCAACTGAAAATACTGTAATAAATAATGTCCAGCCTACAGCTTTCAGGAAATCATATTGCGTAATTGCTGTCTTATAGTTTTCAAGTCCAACATAGCTTTCCTCTGTAGGCAGCTTAAATGTCTCAAGGTTGATGAACGTCTTCGACTTCATCGAGTTAATCAATACGATAAAGATTGGAGCAACAAATACAATTGAAACGAGTGTAAAAAATAATGTTGCAAGTATTCCCATCACTTTCTTTTTCATTACTGCTGCACCTCCTTATCCCTTGTCAACTTTAACTGTAACAATCCAATCGCTACTACAATTATGAAGAACACAACTGCCTTCGCCTGTCCAACCCCTTCAGCTCCTACTCTGCCATAGAATGTGCTATAAATATTCAGGGCAAGCATTTCTGTCTTATGAAGTGGCTCACCACCTGTAAGAGCAAGGTTCTGATCGAATAACTTGAACGAATTCGTAATCGTCAGGAATGTACAAATTGTAATCGATGGCATCATGTTCGGAATTGTAATTTTAAACAATCTCTGCATTCTGGTAGCTCCGTCGATCATAGCCGCTTCCTGAATATCTCCGGGGATCGCCTGAAGTCCCGCGATGTATACGATCATCATGTAACCAATCTGCTGCCATCCTACAAGAATAACCAGTCCCCAGAAACCTAATGTTTCATTCAACTTCAGGGCTGTATCAAACTTCACGAAAATACCATCAAAAATCAGCTGCCATACATAACCTAATACAATACCTCCGATCAGGTTTGGCATAAAAAACACTGTACGGAAAATATTCTTTCCTTTGATATTCTGTGTCAACGCCAGAGCGATTAAAAATGCAAGCACATTAATCAACA
>ERZ1027232.1089-NODE-1089-length-13346-cov-16.861184_pt1 | contig 13346 bp, 10 predicted proteins | sample MGYA00519478_ERZ1027232 | MGnify/ENA primary metagenome ERZ1027232 (study PRJEB26926, sample SAMN06164468) | human gut metagenome | biome: ENVO:00009003; feature: ENVO:2100002; material: ENVO:00002003 | host: Homo sapiens | place: USA | collected 2012 ...
CAGGCGGTACATTCCCTATAGAAGTACTTCCTAACGCCTACCAGATAATATACCGATTCCTGCTCTTCCCATATTCAATGGATGCATTAAGGGAATGCATAGCAGGAATGTACAGATATGATTACATTAAGAATCTCGCATTTCTTTCTATATATATAGTTGTTTCGCTGATTATCGGATTGTTCTTACAGAAACCATTTGAGAAGCTGAATCATATGATTGAGAGAAGTAAGGAGAAGTCGGGGGTTATGCTGTAGGAAGTTGCTCCCCTAAAGCACGCCCAGCCGTGTATATTAGTAAAATTAAAACACGCTTCCGCTCGGATTCCGACGCAGCGGTACTAGGTTCGCTGGGATTTGCTACCACTTTGTGGCAGCTTTCCCAGCTTACCAAGTGCCGGCGTCTTCATACGGTTTTGATTTTACTAATATACACGGCTGGGCTTTTCTTTACTGGACAACTGCTCCGCCCCGCCTTTGGCAAGGTTGGGGCGGGAGGAAGTCCAATCTGGTCCGCTGGCGCGTCCTTTTTTCGACTTCGGTGTGCCTTCCCTCCTCTTTAACGTCCATTCCACTGTAAATCAAAAAACTCCCGGAAGTTTGGAGGCAGGTGGTTGTGTAGTGTATTTTCAAACCGTACGGAAACGCCGGCACTTGATTTTGCGAGGGAGTCGCCAAAGGCGACAAGCCTCACAAAATCTTAGTACCGCTGCGTTTTCGTCCGAGCGAGAGCGCGTTTGAAAATGCACTACACAACCACCTGCCTCCCACTCCCGGGAGTCACTTTTCTAGAATAACCCAGTTATTACCCCATCATCATTAACATCTATATTATATGCCGCTGGTGATTTTGAAAGTCCTGGCATTGTCATTACTGAACCTGTAAGCACTACTATGAAGCCTGCACCGGCTGATACATATGCTTCTCTTACATTCATCTCAAATCCTTCCGGACGACCAAGTAATGTAGGATCATCTGAAAGTGAATACTGTGTCTTAGCCATACAGATTGGAAGATTACCAAATCCTAACTGTTCAAGCTGTGCTATCTGCTTGTTAGCTGCTGGTGAATAATTAACACTTCCTGCACCGTATATTTCTTTAGCAATTGTCTCAATCTTTGCTTTAACCGGCTGGTCTGTTTCATACAGACAGTGGAAATTGCTCTTCTTTGTCTCAAGTGTCTTAAGAACTTTTTCTGCAAGCTCAATTCCACCTTCTCCACCTTTTTCCCATACCTTGGCAAGGGCGAATTCACAGCCTTTATCTTCACAGAACTTCTGTATATAATCTAATTCTGCCTGTGTATCTGATACAAATGCATTAAGTGTAACAACTACAGGCACGCCATATTTCTGCAAATTCTCGATGTGCTTTTCAAGGTTTACGATTCCCTTCTTTAATGCGTCAAGATTCTCTGCTGATAATTCTGTCTTAGGTACTCCACCGTTGTACTTAAGTGCTCTTACTGTTGCTACTAATACAACTGCATCTGGCTTTAAGCCTGACTTACGGCACTTGATGTCGAAGAATTTCTCAGCTCCCAGGTCTGCGCCAAATCCTGCCTCTGTGATTACATAATCTGCCATCTTAAGTGCCGTCTTAGTTGCTCTTACTGAATTACAGCCATGTGCAATATTAGCAAATGGACCACCATGCACTAATGCAGGTGTATGCTCAAGTGTCTGGATAAGGTTAGGCTTTAATGCATCCTTTAACAATGCAGCCATTGAACCTACTGCCTTGATATCTGCAGCAGTAACAGGCTGTCCCTGATAATTGTAGGCAACTACCATCCTGCCAAGTCTTTCCTTTAAATCCTTCATATCTGCTGCAAGACATAAAACTGCCATAATCTCTGACGCAACTGTGATAACAAAATGATCCTCTCTTACAGTTCCGTCAACCTTAGAACCAAGACCTACAACTATATTTCTAAGAACACGGTCGTTCATATCCATACATCTTTTCCATGTAACACATCTTGGGTCAATTCCAAGTTCGTTGCCCTGCTGTATATGATTATCAAGAAGTGCTGCACATAAGTTATTAGCTGATGTAATTGCGTGGAAATCGCCTGTAAAATGCAGATTCAGTTCTTCCATAGGAACAACCTGTGCATATCCGCCACCTGCTGCTCCACCTTTGATACCGAAACATGGGCCAAGTGATGGCTCACGAAGTGATATAACAGCCTTCTTTCCAAGCTTTCCAAATGCTTCTCCAAGCCCTACTGTAATTGTTGTCTTTCCCTCTCCTGCCGGAGTTGGATTAATGGCTGTTACAAGAATTAACTTTCCATCTTCATTGTCTTTGACACTGTTAATGTACTCATCTGATATCTTAGCCTTATACTTTCCGTATAATTCAAGATCATCCTCGCTTATGCCGCATCTGGCTGCAACATTCTTAATTGGCTCCATTACTGCTTCCTGTGCAATTTCAATGTCTGTCTTCATAATGTTTCTCTCCTTTGCTTTAGCCTTTTCGTGCCTTGCAATCCCGCCTTATCAAGATTCCTAAGAAGATTCCCTTCCTAATATATCTTTACATAAAAACAAGAGGCTACAGGCGCACTTTAATACACCTATGCCTCTGTTAAAAACCTGAAAGATTCTCCCCAAGCAAATCAGCCTCAATATTCCTCATCCCTCTGCTTAGAAATTGCTTCTTCGGTGCTGTATCTGCACAGCTCTCCAGAGTTCCGTCCATAACCGGTCCTTTTGCCTGAGAGTTTTCGCTGTCACCTTCGGCGCTGCATTTTTAAACAGTCTCTCCCGATTATATCTTCCGGATAATACCTTAATAATAAGGAAAAAGCGTCTTGCTTTATCTGCAAAACGCCTTTGTTTTCAACAATAATATATAAATTGACAGAGTTTGTCAATAAGCAACATTTAACAAAATTATTTATTATATTAGGAAATAACAGTATTCAATTGAAAAAAATGTTGTTTTGTGGTAAAATTTGTCTTAATTTTTTATAAAAAGGGAGAATACATAATATGTTTAGTAAAATCAATACTATTCTCGATACTATTGACGCATATGTCTGGGGAATCCCACTCATTGTCCTTATACTTTCAGTTGGTCTGTTTCTTACTATCAGACTTAAGGGTGTTCAGTTTACTAATCTTGGTCGTGCTTTTAAGTACATTTTCAAAGACGAAACTGATGGAAAGCACGGTGAAGTGAGCAGTTTCGCAGCACTATGTACAGCACTTTCAGCAACAATTGGTACAGGTAATATCGTAGGTGTTGCTACTGCTATTGTCTCAGGCGGTCCTGGTGCATTATTCTGGATGTGGCTTGCTGCCTTAGTTGGTACTGCTACCAAGTACGCAGAATGTCTTTTAGCAGTTAAGTTCAGACAGGTTGACGAAGATGGTCATGTTGTTGGTGGTCCTTTTAACTATATTGAACATGGTATGGGACCTAAGTGGAAATGGCTTGCCAAGATATTTGCTTTCTTTGGTATAGGCGTTGGTCTTTTAGGAATTGGTACATTTACACAGGTAAACGGAATCTCTTCTGCTGTTAATAATTTCTTTGATCCTAACAACGCATGGACTGTTTCATTATTTGGAAGAACATATTCATGGACTGTAGTTATAAGCTGTCTTATCCTTACATTTTGTGTTGCTCTTGTTCTTATTGGTGGAATCCAGAGAATTTCTAAGGTTGCTCAGGTTATTGTTCCTTTCATGGCTGCAACATATTTTTTAGCAGGTATTCTTATTATTTTATTTAATATTACAGATGTTCCTGCTGCCATCCTTACAATTGTGCAGAGTGCATTTGGTCTTAAGGCCGCTGCTGGTGGTGCCCTTGGTGCCATGGTTGTAGCTATGCAGAAGGGTATTGCAAGAGGTATCTTCTCTAATGAGGCCGGTCTTGGTAGTGCACCTATTGCCGCTGCCGCTGCCCGTACCAATGAACCTGTACGTCAGGGTCTTGTATCTATGACAGGTACTTTTATTGATACTATTATCATCTGTTCAATTACAGGTATTGCAATTGTTCTTACAGGAGCTTACGATATGGGACTTGAAGGTGTTGCAGTAACAACTAAAGCATTCCAGTTAGGACTTCCATTCCCTGATGGAGTTGCTTCATTTATTCTTATGTTATGCCTCGTATTCTTTGCATTTACAACTATTCTTGGCTGGGACTACTATTCTGAGCGCTGCCTTGAATACCTTACTAATGGTAAGAAGAAATGTATTAAGGCATACAGATGGGTATATATCCTCTGCGTATTCATCGGTCCTTATATGACAGTATCTGCGGTATGGACAATTGCAGATATATTTAATGGTCTGATGGCTATTCCTAACCTTATTGCACTCGTTGCTTTAAACGGTGTGGTTGCTAAAGAAACTAAAGATTATCTTGACAGAATTAAGAAAAAAGAAATTGATTAATTAAGCATTAACTGCTTATGAGTAAAGATAAGCCCCACTCTGGATTAGTCCGGAATGGGGCTTATCTTACGCATTATCTTCCTCTATCATACATTTTTATAAAGAAATTCAATGTAATAATATAACGCATTTGACCGATATATAAAATAGAAGTAACATTTTGAAATAAGGTCCAAGGAGGGATTATTGCAGCAAATGGAGTTATTCGCAATTCAAAAGTGTACCCAGTCCAGACTATCAGTAATCTCAAAGGGGTAGGACAGGATAATACCAGTGCAGAACACGGTAACAGTGGACAGTCTCACAGACAGACAATAACTATCAGAGTTAATCCTGAGACTTATGCTGATGCACCAGCCGATTGTTATACAGTTACCTATAACCGTAACAGTCAGCTTCAGGCATTTTATTATTGCCCTCGCCATGAGTATACTTACTAATAATGGACGAAGAAAAATACCTCTTAATCAGAATGTATATTGCTGATTAAGAGGTGTTTTCTTATGCTCTACGCTTCAGCTTTATATATATGAGTTGCAATATTATTGCGCACGCAATGCCAACTGAAACATAAGATATTAAATCCGTATTGACATATGTCGAGTTAAGACTTGCTGTTCTGCCAAGAAATCTGTTACTGAATAACGTTCAAGACTCTGATTTAGTAACATATATTGGATAAATCCACTATAATGTTGTTAAACATTTCCTATAAGAATATCTATATTTCAAGATTTATAGGCATATTATTATTGATGAAGAAGTGTCTTGTCTGATTCTTTTGTCATGATACCTATAGGTAGTCGTATATTCTGACAGCTTATAGGTATTTTCTATACATTCTTCTCTCGAATCAGACATTATCCTTGCCAGAAAGCTAAAGATTGCCTATAGATAATGTGGTTTTCCATCATTTATAGGTATTTACAATGAAATCTGCGCTTTATGAGCAGAAATCCTAATATTTCTGCCTATAAGCAATAGAAATAATATCTTCTTATAGGTTCTGCTCTATATTCTGCGACCATGTTGCTGTCAGATGCAAATGTATCACCTAGTTGGAAGATACACTATTTTGCCCCATCATTTATGTTCATATTTTTTCGTAGTATATGATAACATTTTTATCCACAGATATAATATTCTCCGAAACCATGTAATTTTTGTGTAAAGAAAAAAGCACCATGTTACAGGTGCTAATCTTCATAATGGAACTTGCAGGAATATATTATCAGATTTTGGTTCATGTACATATTATACGTAAGTCTGTGTTCGTCTGTGATTCTTCTACTGCACATCTTCCTATGCTTTAATGGTTTCTAAAGGAATAATCATAGGTAATAATATATTTTCTTCTAAATCATCAATCCGTATCCATATACTTTAAGATATGTCTCACGCCTTCTTCCCACCAACTCCATTGATATACATCAGCGGTATTCCGAAGAATGCCATTCCTCCCACAATATTACCTATTGTAACAGGAATAAGATTATTAAATATAAAATTCGGTATATTCAATGTACTAAGCTGCTGTGCTGTATAACCATATTGCTCCATAGCATCTTTCACATATAATGGATTAAGTTTTGCTATCATTCCTGCAGGTACATAATACATATTAGCAACACAGTGCTCATAACCGCTTACAACAAAAAGCAGTATTATAAAAAAACAGCATAACAGTTTTCCGGTTACATCCTTTGCACGTGCCGCAAGCATAACTGCTGCACACACAAGTATGTTACATAATATTCCCGATGCAAGCGCTGTTGTAAAATCAAGATTACATTTTCCAAGTGCTACTTTAATTGTATATGCACCAAGTATTCCCGATGAATAATTATACTGCCCACTTACATAATCAATACATGTAAGCATTAACGAGCCAAGAAGATTGCCAAAATATACTACAACAAGCATTCGTATAAGCTTAAGTGCTGTATGTTTCTTCTGTACAGTTGCCATAATTGCCAGACAATCTCCCGTGAAAAGCTCAGCACCTGTCATAACAACCATCATAAGTCCCATTGGGAACACAACTCCTGCAACCAGACGTGCAATTCCTACATTGACGATATCATGTGCTGCCACACTGCTTCCGGCTGCGCCAAATGCAATCATCATTCCTGCAAGTATGGCTTTCATAAAAAGCTTGTATGCTGGACAGTCAACCTTCCCAACACAACCTTCCACATAATTCTCTATCGCTTCTTTCATAGATAACATCTTTAGTTCCTCCCTGATTGTGTATTTTGTTAATTCCAATCACTTTATTTGTGTATACAAAATACATCTTGCATATTATAGCAAGCTGAATATTTATTTACAAGTATCTTATAAAGAACAATTCTACATGCTTCGGCACCCATTATCCCTGCACGACAAAAAGCACCTGCCAGAATGCTATTCACAAGCATTCTGGCAGGTGCAAACTCACATATGTATCATAAATTCTACTTTCCAGATGTTGCCTTAAGTCTTGCCATAGCTCTTGCAAGTGCTGCTCTTGAGTGATAATACTCATGGATACTCTGCTTCTGGCGAAGTCTCTCCTCAGCCCTCTGCTTAGCTTCCTCTGCTCTCCTCACATCGATTTCCTCAGGCTTTTCTGCTGTCTCAACAAGAAGAGTTACACGGTTGTTAACGATTTCAACAAATCCCATTCCAACAACAGCATGAATCCACTCGTCGCTGCCCTCTGGCTGGAACTTCATCTGACCTTCATCGATTGCAATAACCATGTCTTCATGATGGGCAAGAATTTCCTTCTGTCCATCAAACTCAGGTACAATGAGTGAACGGCATTTGCCAGCGAAAAACACCCGGTTAGCTGATATTACTTTTAAATAAAATGAACTTGTCGCCATTAGTTTTTCCTTTCTGGCAGGATGTTACTGCATCTTCTCAGCCTTTTTAATAACATCATCTATAGTTCCAACATTGAAAAATGCGTTCTCAGGATATTCGTCCATCTCACCGTCAATAATTGCCTTAAAGCCTCTTATAGTCTCCTTTAATGGAACATATACACCAGGAATACCTGTGAAGTTCTCAGCAACATGGAATGGCTGTGATAAGAATTTCTGAATCTTTCTTGCTCTGAATACAGTAACCTTATCTTCATCTGCAAGCTCTTCCATACCAAGAATAGCAATGATATCCTGTAATTCCTTGTACTTCTGAAGGATTTCCTGAACCTTTCTTGCTACCTCATAATGTTCCTCACCTACGATATCCGGTTCAAGAATTCTTGATGTTGAATCAAGCGGGTCTACTGCCGGATAGATACCCTGTTCAACTATCTTTCTTGAAAGAACTGTAGTAGCATCAAGATGTGCAAATGTTGTTGCAGGTGCTGGGTCTGTAAGATCATCCGCAGGTACGTATACAGCCTGTACTGATGTTACAGAACCATTCTTTGTTGAAGCGATTCGCTCCTGTAATTCACCCATTTCAGTTGCAAGTGTTGGCTGATAACCTACGGCTGAAGGCATACGTCCAAGAAGTGCTGAAACCTCTGAACCAGCCTGTGTGAAACGGAATATATTATCAATGAATAAAAGCACATTCTGATGCTTCTCATCACGGAAATATTCAGCCATTGTAAGTCCTGTCTCAGCAACACGCATACGTGCTCCAGGTGGTTCGTTCATCTGACCAAACACTAAGGCAGTCTTTTCAAGAACGCCCGATTCTTTCATTTCTGTCCAGAGATCATTACCCTCTCTTGAACGCTCTCCTACACCTGTGAATATTGAATATCCACCATGCTCTGTTGCTATATTACTGATAAGCTCCTGAATAAGAACTGTCTTACCAACTCCGGCACCACCGAAAAGACCAATCTTACCACCCTTTGCATAAGGTGCTAAAAGGTCAATTACCTTGATACCAGTCTCAAGAATTTCTTCTGCTGGATTCTGTTCTTCAAATGTTGGTGGTTCTCTGTGGATTTCCCACTTTTCCTCTGTATCTGGCTGCTCACCGCCATCAATAGCCTCTCCTAATACATTAAAGAGACGGCCAAGTGTCTTCTCACCAACAGGAGTCTTGATTCCACTGCCTGTAGCTGTTACTTCCATGTCTCTGCAAAGACCTTCACTGGAAGCAAGCATGATGCAGCGGACTGTATCGTTACCGATGTGCTGCGCAACTTCCATTACACATTTTTTATCACCATTATTAACTTCAAGTGCGTCCCTGATTGCCGGAAGGTTCTCATCATCGAACGCTACATCGACAACAGGTCCCATTACCTGTATAATCTTTCCTTTATTACTCATATTGTCTCCATTCCACCGCTATTTCTTACGTTTCTTCTTCTGCGACTTCGCACCAGCGATAACCTCTGTTATCTCCTGTGTGATTGCTGCCTGTCTGGCTCTGTTGTACTGGATATCAAGGTCGTGCAGCATATCCTTTGCACTCTTTGATGCAGCCTCCATTGCCATCATACGGGCATTCTGCTCGCAGGAGAACGACTCTACTAAAGCTCCGTATACGAAACCAACTATGTAATCAGGTACAATTCTGTCCATAACTACTTCTGGGGAAGGTTTTAATGCAAGTTCCTCTCTTTTGAAATCAACCGGTATCTGGATATTGAAATCTGCCTTCTTAAGAGGAAGAAGCTGTTCAATCTGTGTTTCCTCCTGAATAGCATTAATCATACTTGTGTATATGATATACACCTCATCGAGTTCACCTTTTCTGTACAGTTCTATTATTTCTTCTGAAATATTTCTTGCTCTGTTAAGAGTAGGATTCTGAACTGTATAGTGGAACTGCTTCTCAATCTCAATACCGCGCTGTTCAAAATAATGTCGTCCAAGTTCTCCTAATACGAATAATGAATGATTAGGATTCTTTTCAAGCTGCTCCTGCGCAATCTTTAAAACATTATGGTTATATGAACCTGCAAGTCCCTTATCAGCAGTAATAACTATGTAGCCTACCTTTTTATCCGCTGCGTCTTTATCCTCATTTGTCTTAAAATATATACTGCTTATATCAGGTATATGTCTTAAGATTCGGCTCATTTCTGACTGCAGAGTGAAAAAGTATGGTTCCGTGTCTGAAAGCATTTTCTTAGATTTCTTAAGCTTGGAAGAAGAAATCATATACATGGCATTAGTAATCTTTAATGTATCATTGATACTTTTTATTCGATCCTGAATTTCCTTTGTGTTTGCCATATCTATACGCTTACCTTTCTTTTAGCACACATGCATTATGCAAATTCTTTTACTGCTTCCAGAATATTCTTAACCAGCTCATCATTAATCTCTTTCTTATCTTCAATCTGCTTTCCTATTTCAGGATGCTTGAGATCTATGAATTCAAGTAATTCTGTCTGGTGTTTCTTAACTTCCTTAGTAGGTATCTCATCAAATACGCCGTTGTTAGCCATAACAAGTGTCATAACCTGCTCATGCATTGAAAGTGGATGGCAGAGTGGCTGCTTTAAAAGCTCCATAAGAGCTTTTCCGTGCTGTAACTGTGCCTTAGTTGCATCATCAAGATCTGATGCAAACTGTGTAAATACTTCCATCTCTCTGTACTGTGCAAGGTCAATTCTTATGCTTCCTGATGCCTTCTTCATTGCCTTAGTCTGGGCTGCACCACCAACTCGTGAAACCGAAAGACCTACATTAACGGCTGGTCTCATACCTGAATTAAACAGGTTAGTTTCAAGGAATATCTGACCATCTGTGATAGAGATAACATTTGTTGGAATATATGCTGATACATCACCAGCCTGTGTCTCTATTATAGGAAGTGCTGTTATTGAACCTCCACCTAACGCATCACTTAAACGGCTTGATCTTTCAAGAAGTCTTGAATGAAGATAAAATACATCTCCAGGATAAGCCTCTCGTCCAGGTGAACGCTCAAGCAGAAGGGAAAGTGCTCTGTACGCTACCGCATGTTTGCTCAAATCATCATATACTATAAGAACATCCTTACCCTGATGCATGAAATGCTCTGCCATTGCAGTTCCTGCGTATGGTGCTATATACTGAAGTGATGCAGGATCACTCGCTGTTGAAGATACAACAATTGAATAATCCATTGCACCATGCTTAGTAAGTGTTGATACAACCTTGGCAACTGTAGATGCCTTCTGTCCGATTGCAACATACACACAGATAACACCTTTACCTTTCTGGTTAATAATTGTATCTGTGGCAATTGATGTCTTACCAGTCTGACGGTCACCAATGATAAGTTCTCGCTGTCCACGGCCAATTGGGAACATTGAATCAATTGAAAGTATTCCTGTTTCCATTGGTGTGCTTACAGACTTACGGTCTACGATACCAGGAGCATCTTCCTCAATTGGTCTGTAATCTTCTTCTTTAATATCGCCTTTTCCATCAATAGGCTCGCCAAGTGCATTGATTACTCTTCCTACAAATGCGCTGCCTACCGGAATTCCGGCTTTTTTCTTGGTTCTTACAACCTTAGTTCCTTCTTTGATTCCTGTATCCCTGCCGAACAAGATAACACCTATCTCATTCTCACGGATATCCTGAACCATTCCTTTTACTCCATTATCAAATACTACGATTTCACCATACATTGCATGGTCAATACCGTATACAGTAGCAATTCCATCACCGACCCATATTACATTACCGGTTTCACGGCTTGCTTCATCCCAATTGAAATTCTCAATCTCACTCTGGATAATGGAGATAATATCTGTTGCACTAATTGCGCCCACAGGGGTCACCTCCCAGTTAATTTTCTTTCAAGCTGACAAAAACGTCCTTCAAAACTTCTGTCGTATTCCTTGTGATGTGCTCTTATAACATATCCGCCTAAGAGATCCGCATCCACTGTCTTTGTCAGTTCAATTGTATAATCCGGATATCTGCTCTTTAAGAAATCCTGTGCCTGCTTTGCATTATCATCTTCATCACTGCTGTCTGCACTTATAAGCTCTGCTTTTAAAATGTGTTTTGCTTCATCATCAATTCTGTAATATGAATCAAATATGTCTCTCATCTCATCACAATAACCAAGCTTGCACATTTCTTTAATGAAATTCTTCATAAGCTCCTTAGTATCATCAAGTGCAAATACTTTATCAATGATGTCATATTTCTTTGCAAGAGGTATTTCAGGATTCGTGAGAATTTTCTGAAGTTCTGAAGTTTTGCTGTATAACTCATCAGCCCTTCTTACATCCTCTCTGCTCACAGACAACCGGTGTAAAACTATTGCATTATTTACTGCTGCCTGCGTCATGAGCATCACCTGTCTTTACGATTTTTCTTGCAGCTATGAGAGCGAGTCTTGCAATATCTGCCTGTGCAGCTTCCGTTGCTTTCTCTTTCTCTGTAGCTATATCAGCCTTTGCCTTTTCAAGCATTACTTCTGTTTCTTTTCTGGTCTTTTCCAAAGCTGCCTCATGCTCTTCCTGTGCTCTGTTTCTGGCATTTACAATAATCTCATCAGCTTCAGTCTTAGCACTTTCAATCTTTTCGTCATATGAAGCCTTTAATGCGTCTGCTTCTTCCTGACTCTTCTTAGCATCATCAAACTGCTGCTTAATCATATCTTCTCTTGCATTGATTACTTTCATAACAGGCTTAAACAGGAACTTCTTAAACACCAGATATAAGACGAGCAGATTGACTACTGTCCATAATATATTCCATGGATCTATACTTAACACTAGCTTCGCCTTCCTTTCTATCTTGTCTTAGTTATCTTTCCCATAAATGTTATTAGCCTAAGAAAAGGATTATAAGAAGGGCGATAACGAAACCATAAATAGCTGTTGCCTCTGCAAGGGCACAACCTAAAAGAAGTGACTTACTAATCTTGCTTTCTGCCTCTGGCTGTCTTGCGATAGCGTCTACTGCACTGCTTGTTGCCTTACCGATACCAAGACCAGCACCGATACCTGTTAATACTGCTATACCTGCTCCGATTGCTACTAAAATTGTTGACATAATAATAATCTCCTTTTTAAAACATTTATTCTTGTTATATATACTCTTACTCTGTAGCCTCTTTTATAAAAAGACCAGTTAAGAATACGAAAACATACGCCTGTATCAGTCCATCGAATATATCGAAGTAACAACTGAATACTGCCGGTAAAACTGCCGGAACTACCATCTTTAATAATTCCATGATTACAAATGAACCTAAAACATTACCGAATAATCGCATGCAAAGTGATAAGGGCTTGATAAATACTTCCAGAATATTAATAGGAAGTATTATAGGCATTGGTTCTGCAAAACTCTTAAGCCAGCCTTTAGTTCCTCTGGCTCTGATTCCTGCGACCTCAATAAGCACAATACTCATCAATGCCAGTGTTGCTGTAACATTCATATCCTTAGTTGGTGGCTTGAAACCAAGCAGTCCTATCAGGTTCGCAATTCCTATGTAAATAGCAATTGCTGACAGATATGGAATGTATGCCTTTCCTTTTTCTCCTACTGTCTCAGTGAAGAAATCATTGAGTCCCTTTATTGCTGTTTCTACAACTACCTGTCTGCGACTGGGGTTTTCCACACTTAGATTTCGGCTTAGCAGAATACACAGCAGGAACACAACAGCCATGATAATCCATGTAACAACAACGGATTCATATACTGGGATTCCACCAAACAAAGGTATAGTGAACACTGTCTCGCAATTAAGTTCTTCCATAAGCCCTTCTACCAAAGCATCCATCTGCACGACCTCCTTTCTAAATATGAAATATATTTCTTTTCTGTTCACGGATTTTATTCCACAAAAAAAATAATGTCAAGCCTAGATTCTGCCTAGGTTTAACACTATTTTCTCCTTTAATTATCGTACATTTTTAACAAAAAATTGTTTATGACCAGCGTTCATTTTTGTTATTTTTTACATTGAATTCTGGCTGTCTCTTATACACATCTCCGAGCCCACG
>ERZ1027232.1099-NODE-1099-length-13275-cov-4.809228_pt1 | contig 13275 bp, 5 predicted proteins | sample MGYA00519478_ERZ1027232 | MGnify/ENA primary metagenome ERZ1027232 (study PRJEB26926, sample SAMN06164468) | human gut metagenome | biome: ENVO:00009003; feature: ENVO:2100002; material: ENVO:00002003 | host: Homo sapiens | place: USA | collected 2012 ...
TGATTTTGAAGATGAATTCAAGGTAGATCCGAAGCACAGTGAAGAGCCGGATGATGATGAGTTAGCAGATGATGAGGAATTCTACTATGAAGACGAAGAAGAACCGGACGAGGAAGATGCACCTGATTTTGAAGATGAATTCAAGGTAGATCCGAAGCACAGTGAAGAGCCGGATGATCGGGAGATTCCGGACGAAGATGATGGAATTGATATCATGTCGGCTACGACACCGTTGAGCAGAAAGGAAACTGCAAAGCTGATCGCTACAGGTAAGACTTCTCCGTTGCCACTGGATGAAATTTCAGATGCATTATCCATGGATACAGGATTTGTAGTACATGGAAGATATGATCTGGAAACTCAGAGCGGAATCGGTACAAGAGCCGGCCTGACAGAAGAACAGAAGAAATTATTCTCTTATTTTGTTCCTGTGCGTGGCATGAGCGAACAGTTAGTAGATGTTCTGGAGCAGGATAAGAACTGTACAAACCGGAAGGGAACGTCGAAGACAGGAAATCTCCTGATTATTGGAGATAAAGGAAATGGCAAGACTGTTCTTGCAGTAGATGTAGTTAAAGCAATCCAGAAGCAGAGAGAGATCCGTCAGGGTAAGGTAGCAATCGTGACAGGAGAGTCCCTGAATAAGAAAAAGATCGGAGATATTTTCGATAAATTATACGGTGGTGCTTTGATCATTGAAAAAGCAGGAAAGATGAATGAAAAGACAGTCGCCAAGCTGAACAGGGCAATGGAGCGTGATACAGGAGAACTTCTGATCGTGCTTGAGGAACAGAGAAAGCCGTTAGATCGTCTGCTTTCCTCCAACCGTGAGTTCAGGAGAAAGTTTACTTCCCGTCTGGAAGTGCCGATCTTCATTAATGATGAGCTTGTAACATTTGGTCAGACTTATGCCCAGGAGAATGGTTACAAGATTGATGAAATGGGTATTCTTGCTCTTTACAGTTGCATTGATTCTCTTCAGAGAGAAGATCATTCAGTAACTGTTGCGGAAGTAAAAGAAGTAATGGATAAGGCAATCGCACATTCACAGAAAGCTTCAGCCAAGAAGCTGGTGAAGAGAGTATTCGGAAGAAATACAGATTCGTCGGACAGAATTATTCTTTCCGAACGAGATTTCAACATTTAACGACAAAATTTAGTCAGAATTAATAGACAGTCTTGGGAAAGGCTGTCTATTTTTGTGCAAAAATATGTTTTCTCTTTCTTTTTTCAGGTACATCAAGTATAATGATGCTATGATGTTGGGAGCAAAATCCCAAGCAATGAAAGAATTCGAGCAGTGAGGTGGATTTATGGTTACAAAGAAGAAGGCAGTGAAAAAACTGCAGCCTTATGAGATAGGAGAACTGGATCACTACCTTTTCGGGCAGGGGAATCATTATGAGATTTATAAGAAGCTTGGTGCACATGAAGTGACAGCAGGCAAAAAGGGTGTTTATTTCGCAGTATGGGCTCCACATGCAAAGAGTGTTTCAGTGATCGGAGAGTTTAATGGATGGGATGCTGCAGCGGACAGGATGGAGCGGCAGGAGCCATTAGGAATCTATACAGTTTTTGTACCGGAAGCGAAAGACGGACAGATGTACAAATACTGTATTGAGACACAGAGCGGAGAGCTGATCTATAAGGCAGATCCATTTGCCAATTATGCAGAACTTCGGCCGGGAACTGCTTCCAGGATTACGGACATTTCTCATTTAAAATGGACGGATGACCGTTGGATGGAAAGCAGAAAAAAATGGGATAATAAAGAAAATCCGTTATCCATCTATGAAGTGCATATGGGTTCCTGGATGAGGCATCCGGGAAGGGAAGATGAGGGATTTTATACTTATCGTGAATTTGCAGAAGCGATTACAAAATATGTAAAAAAGATGGGGTATACGCATGTAGAACTGATGGGAATCGCGGAGCATCCATTTGATGGCTCATGGGGATATCAGGTAACTGGTTATTTTGCACCGACTTCCAGATATGGAACACCGGAAGATTTCGCTTATATGATCAATTATCTGCACCGGAATGGGATTGGTGTGATTCTTGACTGGGTTCCGGCACATTTCCCGAAGGATGCTCACGGACTGGCTGATTTTGACGGAACACCGACTTTTGAGTATGCAGATCCGAGAAAGGGAGAGCATCCTGACTGGGGAACGAAGATCTTTGATTATGAAAAGCCGCAGGTACGGAATTTCCTGATTGCAAATGCATTGTTCTGGATCGAGCATTTCCATGTGGACGGACTGCGTGTCGATGCAGTGGCATCCATGCTTTATCTTGATTATGGAAAGCAGGACGGACAGTGGGTTCCAAACAAGTATGGTGGAAATCAGAATCTTGAGGCGATTGAGTTTTTCAAGCATCTTAATTCTGTTGTACTTGGAAGAAATCCGGGGACGATGATGATCGCAGAAGAATCCACTGCATGGCCAAAGGTTACAGGAAACCCGGAGGATGACGGACTGGGATTCAGCCTGAAGTGGAATATGGGATGGATGCATGATTTTACAGAGTATATGAAGCTGGATCCGTATTTCAGGAAAAATGCACATCATATGATGACATTTTCCATGGAGTATGCATATTCGGAGAACTATATCCTTGTTCTTTCGCATGATGAAGTCGTTCATCTGAAATGCTCCATGCTGAATAAGATGCCGGGAGAAGGCTTTGACAAATATGCCAATCTCAAGGCAGCATATGCATTTATGACAGGACATCCGGGAAAGAAGCTTCTTTTTATGGGACAGGAGTTTGCACAACTGCGTGAGTGGAGCGAGGAGAGAGAACTGGACTGGTTCCTTCTTTCAGAAGAACCACATCAGCAGATCCAGAACTGGTACAGAGATCTTCTGCATTTATATAAGAAGAATCCTGCACTGTATGAGCTGGATAATGATCCGGCCGGATTTGAATGGATCAATAAAGATGATATTTTCAGAAGTATCTTCAGTTTTGTCAGACATTCAAAGGGAAAGAAAAAGAATCTTTTATTTGTGTGCAACTTTACTCCGGTAGCAAGAGAAGATTACCGGGTTGGAGTGCCGACGAAGAGGCAGTGTAAGCTGGTACTGAACAGCGACGAGAAAGAGTATGGAGGTTCCGGAGAAAAGAGAACCGAGATCTATAAGCCGGTGAAGAAAGAGTGCGACGGTCAGAAATATTCTTTTGCATATCCGCTCCCTGCTTATGGCGTTGCTGTATTTGAATATTAAAAGAATAGTTTCAAGATGGAGAAAACCACCGGATTTTAAAGAGAAGTATCTGAAAATCCGGTGATTTTTAGTTCCATATTAGACAAAAATAAGGAAGAATAGTAACGGTAATGACAAGGAAAAAAAATCTTGTAATGTTATAATAGATTTGTATACTTGCGTGATTTTATTTAATAGTTAAATAAAATTAAATTTTGCAAGGGAGGAAGAATCATGAAAGGAAGAAGAGTCCAAAAGGTACTTGCAGCAGTGCTGGCGGTGGCAATGGTTCTGCCGATGACTGCAATACCGGCAAAGGCTGAGGAAGCGGAAGAAGTTACATATAAGCTTTATCCGAATCCTCAGGAAATGACGTATCAGGATGGAAGCTACATCCTGAAAAAGAATGTCAATGTCATTTATGATGAGGATATTGACGATGCAACAAAAGCACGACTTAAAGAGACTGCAGAACTGAAAGGTCTGAATGTGACAGAATCAGATGCAGAAAAGAGTGGTGCAACGAACATTTATGTAGGAGTTTACGGATCGGACGGAACAGTAGATGATCAGATCGTAGATGGATATCATGTAGATACTTCATTATTTGATCATACCGATTCCTATTTCCTGAAAAGTGACAACAATACGATTGCTGTATTGGGAAAAGATACAGATGCAAGTTTTTATGGACTGACGACACTGTATCATGTACTTGCACAGACAGAGAGCCTGTCGATCAGAAATTTTACGATTGAAGATTATGCAGATGTTGTAAGCCGTGGATTTATTGAAGGATATTATGGAAATCCATGGTCTACAGAGGATCGTGTGAATCTGATGACATGGGGGGGATACTATAAGTTAAATGCTTATTTCTATGCACCAAAGGATGATCCGAAACACAGAACGAAATGGAATGAACTCTATACAGATGAAGAGTTAGAGAGTAAGATCAGACCACTTGCAGAAGCTGGAAATGCTTCCAAGTGCAGATTTGTGTATGCCCTGCATCCATTTCCGAGTGGAAATAACTTCCGCTTTGATACAGATGCACACTATAATGAAGATCTTGCAAAATTGAAAGCAAAGTTTAAGCAGGTAATTGATGCAGGAGTACGTCAGATTGCGATTCTTGCGGATGACTTTGTAAATCCGGGAGCAGCAAATGAAGTAAGACTTCTGAACGATATGAGTACCTGGCTGGCAGAGGTGAAGCAGGAATACCCTGATATGAAGATGACACTTCCGTTCGTTCCGTATGATTATATGGGAAATGGAAGTTCCAGTGAACTTCAGACCCTGAAGAGTGTACCGGAAAATGTACAGATCGTTATGACCGGTGGACGTGTCTGGGGTGAGGTTACAAATAATTTTACTACTACATTTACAAATAATGTAGGAAGAGGTCCTTTCATGTGGATCAACTGGCCTTGTTCAGATAACTCACATAAGCATCTGATCATGGGTGGTAACAGCACATTCCTTCATGGTGGTGTTGATGCGTCTAAGATTCAGGGAATCATGCTGAACCCGATGCAGCAGTCAGAGCCAAGTAAAGTAGCTATTTTTGCAAATGCATCCTATGCATGGAATATCTGGGATACAGATGCCGATGCAGATCAGACATGGGAAGACGCATTTTCATTTGTAGATCATAATTCGGCAGTAGAGACAGAAGCAAGTGATGCACTCAGAGAGTTGTCCAAGCATATGATCAATCAGAATATGGACAGCCGTGTAACTGAGCTTCAGGAGTCAGTAGAACTGAAGGAAAAACTCAACGCATTTAAAGATAAACTGGAAACGGAAACGGTCACAGAAGCAGATGTGGATGATCTGATCCAGGAATTCCAGACACTTCAGGATGCAGCAGCATTGTATAAAGAATCAGGTAATGAGGCAATCAGAAATCAGATTGTTTACTGGCTGGATTGTTGGAAAGATACAACAGATGCAGCGATTGCATACCTGAATGGAGTAAAGAGTTCTCTGAACGGAGATGTATCCGCAGTTGTGGAATACAATACAGAAGGAGAAACGGCATTCGCACAGTCCAAGACGCATGATTTCCTGTATGTAAATTATCAGGAAGTCGCAGAAGTCGGAGTACAGCATATTGTTCCGTTTATTAAAAAACTGGCTGAATATGTATCAGACAAAGCAGAACTTGCCCTGAATCCGGACAAAGTGATCCGTAAATACATCACAAGCCGTACAGACACACCGACAGGCTCTGTGGATAACTTATTTGACGGAGATGACAGCACAAGTGCGATTTATAAGACACCGAATAAGATTACAACAGGTACCTATATCGGAGTAAGTTACAGCAAGGCAATCAAGATCAATGATATCCGGTTCCTTCTTGGAGCAGGAAAAGATCATATGGACCAGGCAAAGCTGCAGTACACAACCGATGGAAAGACCTGGAAAGATCTGGAGCTTACAGGCATGAACAATAGTTTTGCAGGTGTCAGAAACCAGAACCAGGAAGTAAGTGTTGCAAAAGAAAATCTTCCGGAAGATTTTGAAGCAATGGGTATCCGCCTGATCGCAACAGCAGACAATGAAGCAGATGCATGGCTGCAGGTTAATGAGATCACGATCAACAAAGATGAGAATACAGATGACGGAGACGACAGCGAACTCAGTTATACATTAATGAAGCCGAATCGCTGGAGTGTTTACCAGGGATCAGAATCACTCCTTCGTGACGGAAATAACAGTACATTTATCTGGTTTAATACAGGTGCTGGTGATGCTGTAAATGTAGATGATTTCCTTGGATACAATCTTGGAAAGGTTGCAACATTGGAAAGTGTACATATCGCAGTAGGATCACCGTCCAATGGTGATAAGTTTGTAAAATATGCAGTTGAGACATCTGTAGATGGAACGAGCTGGACAGCCGTTCCGGGATATGAATCCCATACAGGAACAACTTCAGGAACTGATGTACTGGATATTGAATTAAACGGACTTTCTGCACAGTATATCCGTATCCGCAATCTGGAATATCGACAGACTTGGGCGAGATTCTCAGAATTTACGGTAACAGAAAGAGTAAATAATACAGGAACAAAAGATAACGTATTTACAAATATCGAGAACTGTGAGGTCCTTGGAACAGCAGCAGAAGGAACTGTATCACTGAATGCAGCATCCTTAAGCGTAGGAGCCGGAAAGTATATCGGAATCGATCTTGGACATATCAAGGCGGTGACAGGAATTACCAGTCCGACAGGAACTTCACTGAAGTTACAGACTTCTATGAATGGGGTAGAGTGGACAGAGGTAACAGATCCGTCCCAGGCAGCCGATGCACGTTATATCAGACTTTATAATGATACAGATGCAGCAGTGGATGTAAGCTGGGATGCTTTCACAGTAACGTATGAATTTATTGGTGAAAAGACAGTAACCAGTGATTTTGCACAGAACGATGCAAGCCGTGATATGCGTGGAAGCGGAAACGTCAATAATGTTTTTGACGGAGACCTTACAACATATGGAACGATCACAGGTGTGCAGGATAGCGGAAAGAAGATCGTGTTTGACCTTGGACAGACGATCGACTTCAAGTCCATCCGTTACTATGTAAAAGAGACAAGCCTTGATTTCCTGCGTTATGCAAAATTTGAAGTAGCAAATGATCCTGATGCAGCAAACTGGACAACAGTGCTGACTGTAGGAAATAATTCTTTCGAGAATACAGCCAATACAGATACAGCAAAAGATTATGCAGCTCTGACACATGACAGTGAGAATCCTGGAAATATGTATGCAGAGCAGACAGGGCTGAATGTAAGCGGACGTTACTTAAGAGTTGTACCGCTTAAGACATACAGTTACAGATGGGTTGATTTCTATGAGATCCAGATCAATGGTGGAGCCTATATCTCTACAGAGTCAAATCGAGATATCGTATCGACCGTGATCGAAGAAAAAGGAAAAGTACCTTCCAATGTATTTGAAGAAGATTACCGTACGGTATACAAGCCGTCAGAAGCAAATGGATCATTTACTTATCGCATTTCTGATCTGGAGGCAAAGAGAACGATCCGTATGATCCAGAATGGAGCAGCATCTGATGCAGTTGTAACTGCAAGAATTGCAAATGAAGATGGAAGTAATATCCAGGCAGTTACACTTGGTAAACTGAGCCAGGCAATCAATGAATTTGCTGTAGCTTCAGATAAAAGAATTTTGGATGTAACAGTAACCTGGGGTGAAAATATTCCGGAAATTTCAATGATCAAGACAAGCAGTAAGGCAGCAGCTACAGTTGACAAGACAAAGCTGGATGAGGCGATTGCGGCAACAGGAAGCAGTGATGCAGCAAACTGGACAACAGATTCTAAAGCAGCAGTAGATAAAGCGAGAGCAGTTGCTGAAGAACTGAAAACGAATGAGTATGCTACACAGGATACAGTTGATACAGCAGCAGGTGCATTGAAGACTGCATGCAGTAAGGCAAAAGTAAAAGCAAATGCTACAGTTCTTGAGGCACTTCGCAGGGCAGTTGCAGAGAAGAAGAGCCAGAAAGACGGAGAGGTTGAAGTTTATACAGCCAAGACATTTACAGCATACGAAAATGTACTCAATAAGATTGTGGCAGCACTGGAAGATACAGATAATCTTTCCCAGGATACAGCAGAAAAGCTGAAGACTCAGATTGAAGAAAAAGAAGCAGCTCTTGAGTATTCAAAAGTAGAAAGAGAACTTGCTGAACTGGAGCTTCAGGCAGGAGTTGAGTATAATGCAGATGATTATACGACAGCATCTGCCAAAGCATATACCGATGCAAAGAAAGCTCTGAGTGATCTGATCGAAGCAGATAATACTACAAGAGTTAATCCGACAGAGATCGCAGCAAAGAAAGCAGCTTATACAGACAGTATTACAGCATTAGTTGATGTGAGAAGTCTGAAGAGCGTGATCGCAGAATGCAATGAACGGCATGAGGGAAATGAAAAGAAGTATACAGCAGCAAGCTGGAAGAATTACAGTGATGCACTGGATGCAGCAAATGCTGTTCTTGCAAATGGAACAACAGAAAGTGTACAGGAAGCAAAGACAGCTCTGCAGGCAGCAGAAGCAGCACTTGTACTGAAAGATACATCCGCAGTACAGACAGTCATTGATGAGATGAAGAAAGTCAATGCGGAAAATTACACAAGCGACAGCTATGCAGTCCTGAAAGCAGCTATCGCACAGGCTGAAAGCCAGATTGATGATGAGACAAAGGCAGATGCCAATATCCGTGCTATGCAGGATGCGAAAGCAAATCTTATCAGCATCGTGGAACTGAATGCAGCATTAAGTGATGCAGCAAAATATGAAGCAGCTAATTATACAACAGATTCCTATACAGTTCTGGCAGCAACTGTAAATGCGGATAACATGAATGCATTGAAGACATCCGGTACAGCAGAACAGATTGCAGAAGCAGTACAGTCTATCCGCAATGCAATCGATGGTCTTGTATTAAGAGCAACAGATATGGATGCTTACAGAGATAAGATTCAGTTCAAGTCTGAAGCAGGAGATTACACAGAAGAGACTTATACAGAGTATAAGGAAGCTTACGATGCACTGATGGCACTGGACAGCAGTACAGGAAATGTATCAGCAGATGAGTTCCAGGCAGCAAAAGCAAGATTTGAAAATGCACAGGCAGCACTGAAAATGATCAAGGCAGATTACACGAAAGTGGATGAAGCACTTGCAAAAGTACCGGCTGATCTGAGTATTTATACAGACGCAACTGTGAAGACACTGAAAGATGCGATCGCCAAGGTCGACAGAAATCAGCCATTGTCCAAGCAGGCAGAAGTAAATGCTTATGCAGATGCGATTCATGATGCAATCAACAACCTGGTTGTAAAATCCAAGTCTGATGATGGAAAGGATAACCAGAACGGTAATTCCAATAATGGTCAGAATAATGGAAATACAGCAGGTAATGGAAATGGATCGGGCAAAGGAAATGGCACATCCGCTAACGGAGCAGTCAAGACCGGAGATACTGCACCGATCGCAGGAGCATTTGCACTGATGATACTGGCAGCAGGGGCGGTTGTAACCGTGCTGAAAAGAAAAAGATACTAAGATGCAGCGTTAAAAATGCAAAGCAGGGTGTCCATACAAAAGGACACCTGAAATGAGATAATAAGAATCAGATGAGGAACTCTTATCTGGTTCTTATTTTTGTTACACAAATTTGAAAGATACCAAGGTCAAAAGGTCTGACACCACGTGTGCTCGCACACTAGTGGTAGAATGACCTTGTGACCCCGACATCATTTGAAAGCTTATTTTTAAAAAGATAAGTTGTCCAAAATGTTAAAAGAGATCGCCAACAGAAGAGGAGACCGGATGATCGAGAATCCTGCAGTTCAGTTTACGCTGGATGCAAAAGCAGGAGAATATGATGAAGTGTCTGATGAGACTTATAATTTCCTTTTGAATGAAATTGAGGAATGGAATAACTGATTGGAAAGATATCAAATAGTTTGCGGATTCAAGAAGTATAACAGTAGTGAAAAGTGAAATGAAGTGCTGAAAAATTGAGCTTGACAACAAAATGATAGCGTGCTATTATTATTCCGAGGTGATAAGATGAAGAAAGAAAAGGACTGTGGAATATTATTGAAACAGATATGTGACAAACTTGAAACGTCTGCCAATAATGAACTAAAGAACAGTGGATTAACTTTATCACAGGTTCGATATTTAAAGTATTTATATGAGAGGCATCCGGCAAAAGTGCATCTAAAGGAATTGGAGGCTGCCTTTGAAGTGAAACAGCCAACGGTGCTAGGAATTATTACCAGACTGGAGAAAAAAGGACTTGTCCGCACGGAGCAGAGTGCAGAGGATTCAAGAGCAAAAACGGTGTGCATGACTGAAATGGGATATCAGAATTTTTGTCAAGGTGAAAAACATAGGCAAAATATGGAATGTCAGATTCTGGAACCACTAAACAAGCAGGAAAGAAGCGAATTTCAAAGACTGTTACAGATTGTAAATGAACATTTGATGTAAGAATTAAGTTCTGAAAAGGACTTAATTTTTTGAAGAAAACGATAGCACGCTATTATAAAAGAAGGAATTATGGTTAAAGTATTAAGATATTTTGACAAGAAGCAAAAAGTGTATATTGGAGTCGCATTGATTTTCATTGTTCTACAGGTTTGGCTGGATTTAAAACTTCCAGATTATATGTCGAACATTACTACGCTTGTTGAAACGAAGGGAAGCAGTATGACAGATATTCTTGCACAGGGAGGCTATATGTTAGCTTGTGCAATAGGAAGCATGATTGCATCGATTATAGTTGGATATTATGCGGCAGTTGTAGCAGCAGGATTATCGAAAACGCTTAGAGGACTTGTTTTCGATAAAACGATGTCGTTTTCAATGGCAGAAATAAACCAGTTCTCAACAGCCAGCTTAATTAACCGAACAACAAACGATATTACTCAAATCCAAACACTGATAGCAATGAGCTTACAGGCAATTATTAAGGCACCGATTTTAGCTGTTTGGGCAGTGATTAAGATATCTGGTAATAATTGGCAGTGGTCTGCTTCCACTGCAGTAGCTGTTTTTGTTCTTGTAATCATGTTGGCAGCAACACTTATTTTTGCAGTACCAAGATTTAAAAGGATTCAGGGAATTACGGATAAATTAAATCGTATTGTGAGAGAGCATTTAACAGGGATTCGTGTTGTACATGCATATAATGCAGAAAAGTATCAGGAAGAAAAGTTTGCAGTAGCAAATGAAGAACTCACAGAAACCAATCTGGTTGCAAATCGTGTGATGGCAATCATGTCACCGGGTATGACATTGATTAATTCCGGTCTGACACTTGCAGTTTATTGGATTGGAGCGATATTGATTCAGAATGCTCATATGGAAGATCGCCTTTCCATCTTTTCGGATATGGTTGTGTTTTCAAATTATGCAATGCAGGTAATAATGGCATTTATGCTCCTTAATATGATTTTTATACTTCTTCCCCGTGCACAGGTATCTGCAAAAAGAATTATGGAAGTATTAGAAAAAGAAAGTTCCATAGAGGAAGGAGAAGGTGTAGAGAATCTGAACCGTAAAGGAGAAATTACATTCGAGCACGTTACTTTTCGTTATCCGGATGGAGGTGAAAATGTCATATCAGACATTAGTTTTCACATTAATAAGGGACAAACGTTTGCCGTGATTGGAGCTACAGGCAGTGGGAAGAGCAGTCTCATCCAGTTAATTCCCAGATTATATGATTGTACTGAGGGTGTTGTTAAAGTGGACGGTATCGATGTGAAAAAGTATAAGGAAATGGATTTAAATAATAAGATCGGATATGTAACACAAAAAAGTATTTTATTTTCCGGTACAGTGGAGTCAAATGTTGCTTATGGAGAATGTGAACAAAACCTTGCATTTGACGATGTGAAAGAAGCAGTTGAAATAGCGCAAGCTGCCGATTTTGTTGAAAAAATGGAAGGTACTTACAAAGCACCGATTGCACAGGGGGGAACGAATGCGTCTGGTGGTCAGAAACAGCGAATTTCAATTGCAAGAGCAATTGCAAAGAAACCGGAAATTTTAGTATTTGATGATTCGTTTTCTGCCCTCGACTATCATACAGATAAGATTTTGAGAAAAACATTAAATGAAAAGTCAAAAGAACAGACCAAAGTAATTGTTGCACAGCGAATTGGTACAATCAGACATGCGGATCAAATACTTGTCTTAGAACAAGGAAAAATAGCGGGAATTGGAACCCATGAAGAACTCATGAAATCTTGTAAGGTTTATAAGGAGATTGCCTATTCACAGTTGTCAAAGGAGGAACTTGAAAATGCCTGAAAAGAGAAAAGTAAACAAACCTGGGGCGGCACCTGGCGTAAGCAGCATGGTGGCGATGGATAAAAGTAATGATTTACAGAAAGCATATAGTGATTTCTTTGATTATCTTGGAAGATATAAGTTATTGTTAGGCGTTGCTATTATATTTTCTATTATTGGTGCAATATTCAATTTGATTGGACCTGGAAAATTTTCAGAGATAACAAACTTGATTACAGAAGGATTAAACGGAATAATTGCATTAGACAAAATCACAGAAATTGCAATTTTACTGGTCGTTTTATATGTACTAGGCTTTGTACTGAATTATATTCAGGGTTTCATTATGGCGACAATCACACAGAATGTTACAAAGAATATGCGTCATGACATAGAATCCAAAATAAACAGACTTCCACTGAAATATTTTGACAGTGTACCGATAGGAGATGTTTTAAGCCGTGTGACAAATGATGTGGACACCATCGGACAGATGATGAATCAGAGTTTTTCGACACTTGTATCATCTGCGGCTCTTCTTTTGGGTTCTCTAATCATGATGTTTTCGACCAATGCGATGATGGCGACAAGCGGTGTACTTGCTACGTTACTTGGAATTTTTCTCATGTTTCTTGTAATTGGAAAATCTCAGGTGCATTTTAAGGGACAGCAGGAAGAATTGGGAATTATTGATGGGCAGATTGAAGAAATATATGGTGGGCATACCGTTGTGAAGCTTTATAATGCAGTGGCGGATGCAAGAGAAAAATTTCATGACAGTAACGAAAGACTGTTTAACAGTGCGTGGAAAGCACAGTTTTTATCGGGAATTATGATGCCATTGATGATATTCATTGGTAATCTGGCTTACGTGGTTGTCTGTATTGTTGGTGCAATCCTTGCGGCGAAAGGAAGTATCAGCTTCGGAGTAATTGTTGCATTTATGTTATATATTCGCCTTTTTACACAGCCGTTACAGAATCTTTCACAGGCGGCTACTAGCGTTCAAAGTATGGCAGCTGCCTGTGAGCGTGTGTTCGATTTTCTTTCAGAGGAAGAAATAGGGGATGAAAGTGATAAGAAAGAGTTCCTTCAGACGGTGAAGGGAGATGTGACATTTTCTCATGTCAGATTTGGATATGAGGAAGAACAGACAATCATCAAAGATTTTTCTGCACAGATTAAAGCTGGACAGAAGGTGGCA
>ERZ1027232.1111-NODE-1111-length-13127-cov-5.208690_pt1 | contig 13127 bp, 6 predicted proteins | sample MGYA00519478_ERZ1027232 | MGnify/ENA primary metagenome ERZ1027232 (study PRJEB26926, sample SAMN06164468) | human gut metagenome | biome: ENVO:00009003; feature: ENVO:2100002; material: ENVO:00002003 | host: Homo sapiens | place: USA | collected 2012 ...
AGATGTAGCTCCGTCTCGTGGGCTCGGAGATGTGTATAAGAGACAGGGTTCTTTCTTCAATCCGGGGCCTTATTCCGGCTATTTGGCCATGATACTTCCGGTCTGTCTGCATCAATGGCTGACCAAGAGGGGGGAGATTCTCTGCTCTGACCGGAATGACGGGAAAGGATGGAAAAAGGTGATGGATAAAGTTGGAGCTATGGTCGCTGGTGGTGTGATGCTGCTTATCCTTTGTGTGCTTCCGGCAGGAATGAGCCGTTCGGCATGGTTGGCGGCAGGAGTTTCCTGTCTGTGTGTATATGCTTGGCATATGGATTGGACGGATAAGTTCAGATTATTATGGCAGCAGCAAAGGCAGCGTGTGGTGATGGTAGTGGTCGGTGGATTCTGTGTCTTGCTATTGGCGGGCTATTTACTGTTTGTCTTGAAACCCGATTCTGCACGTGGCCGTCTTTTCATGTGGAAGATAACTTGTCGTGCCATTGCAGAAAAGCCGTTGACCGGATATGGGATTCATAATTTCGCAGCAGCCTACGGAAATGCGCAGGAAACTTATTTTGCAGCAGGTGATTATGAACCGTGGGAGGAACGTGTGGCGGGAAGTCCGGAATATGCATTCAATGAATATCTGCAGGCTGCGGTCGAACTGGGCATTCCTTTGGCTGTATGTCTATTGGTTGTGGTCGTGCTGTGTTTGTATAGGGGAGTCCGTAAAGGACGTTATGGTATCTGTGGGGCTATTCTTTCTTTGATGATATTCTCTTTTTCCTCCTATCCGCTACAACTTCCGGTATTTATCGTTACATTTGGAGGATTGCTTGTAGCGTGCTTGTTCGGTGCCGACCGTTGGCAATGGTTGGGGGTGGCTGTATTAGTAGGCATCATTGGCGGTTTTCGCCTGAAGAATGACTTGCAAGTGGAGCAGGCTTGCCGGGAGTGGATGAATGCGCGTGTGTTGTATAGTGCAGGTGCGTATCAATCGGCAGAGAAAGAGTACGGGCGCCTTTATCCTCTGTTGAGAGACCGGGCATCTTTCTTGTTCGAATATGGTCATGGATTGCACAAGCAGCAGCAATTCAGTAAATCCAACCGTATTTTGAAAGAAGCTTTACTGCGTAGTTGTGACCCCATGATACTGAATGTGATAGGCAAGAACTATCAGCAGATGGGTGACTGCTTATCAGCGGAAGACTGGTTTATCCGTTCCACCCATCGTTTGCCGGGGCGTATTTACCCCTATTATCTGCTTGCGAAGCTTTATGCGGAACCAGGATTCAGACAACCGGACAAGTTTGAAAAAATGAAGCGGATGGTATTGACGAAAGAGCCGAAAGTGCATTCTACGGCAATACGACAGATGAGGGAGGAAATAAAAAAGATTCAGCTTATTTTTGTCCATATCAAAAAAGATGAATAAAAACGGAAGGTGTTAATAATGAGCGAACTAATTGCTAAAGTGCTATGAAAAAAGTGTCCACATGCAAATATCGGTTCGTTTTTTTGAAACGATTAATTTTGTCAATTTATAATTGAGTATGAATATGAAGACACAGAACTATCGATACCTGCTATGCATGGCCGTTGCCCTGCTTGCCGCCTGCTCCGATGCCGGAAAGGGAAAAGAGTCCGAGGAAGGGGTGGCAACCGTCCTGCCAAGTGAAAGCAATGAAGTGACCGTGAAAGTCCTGAAGCGGGCGACCTTTGAGCATGAACTGGTGAGCAACGGAAAAGTAACCGCCGGTGCCATGGCGGATTTGCGTTTTGAGACCACCGGTGTAGTGGCACACATCTACGTGAAGAACGGTGACCCGGTGCGCAAAGGGCAGAAACTTGCCGAACTGGATAAGTTCCGTCTGAAGAACAAGACCGCGCAAGCCAAGGATGCTCTGGACAAAGCGGAACTTGAGCTGCAGGATGTATTGATAGGGCAAGGCTATCCGGTGGGGGATGCCTCCAAAGTACCTGCTGACATCATGAAGCTGGCCCGCGTGAGGAGCGGTTACGACCAGAGCCTCGCCCAGTATGAGCTTGCCGCGTATGAAGAGGAACACGCCACGCTGGTTGCGCCTTTTGACGGGGTAGTGGCGAACCTGTTCTCCAAACCGTTCAACGAGGCAAGTACCTCGGAAGCCTTCTGCTCCATTATCGGCACTCAAGGTATGGAGGTGGACTTCACGGTGCTGGAAAGCGAACTGCCGTTGATAAAGAGTGGCGACAAGGTGATTGTTACCCCTTATTCGGATGCCGCTTCCAAACAAGAGGGCCGCATCACCCAAATCAATCCTCTGGTAGATGATAAGGGAATGGTGAAAGTAAAGGCATCCGTCAATGGCAGGGGACGTCTGTTTAGCGGCATGAATGTGAGGGTAAATGTACACCGTTCTCTGGACGGTCAGCTCGTGATACCCAAAAGTGCCGTCGTACTGCGTTCGGGTAAGCAAGTCGTCTTTACCTTGAAAGACGGAAAGGCGCAGTGGAACTATGTGCAGACCGGACTGGAGAATGCGGAAAGCTACAGCATGGCCGACGATGCCCTGAAAGAAGGCGATACGGTCATCGTGACGGGAAATGTGAATTTGGCACATGAGGCGCCGGTGAAGGTGGTGGAAAATTGAAAGATGAAAATTGAAAGTTGAAAATTCATAATTCACAATTTAAATTCATAATTGAAAATTGATAAAGTTTTTGATACAGCGGCCTATTGCCGTACTGATGGCATTTACAGCATGCTTCATTGTCGGGCTGGTGACTTACTTCACCTTGCCGGTATCCTTGCTGCCCGATATTGCCATCCCGGAAATTACAGTGCAGGTGTCGGCGCAGAATACCTCGGCGCGTGAATTAGAGAATACGGTGGTGAAACCTCTGCGGCAGCAGCTCATCCAGGTGGCGAAACTGAAGGACATGGACAGCGAGACGCGCGATGGTGCAGGCATCATCCGCCTGGGCTTCGACTTCGGTACGAATACCGACCTTGCCTTCATAGAAGTGAACGAGAAGATTGACGCCGCCATGAACTATCTGCCCAAGGATGCCGAACGCCCGAAGGTGATAAAGGCAAGTGCGACGGACATTCCTGTCTTCTACCTCAATCTGACCCTAAAAAGCGACAGTGCATACGGCAAGGTGGACGAACGCGCGTTTCTTGATTTGTGCGAGTTTGCCGAAAATGTCATAAAGCGTCGCATCGAGCAGTTGGCGGAAGTGGCAATGGTGGATGTCACGGGTTTGGTCGAACGCCAGTTACAGATTGTGCCCGACCCGGATAAGCTTGCTGTGTTGGGGCTCTCCATTGAAGACATAGAAAACGTGCTGGCGCAAAACAACGTGGAGCCGGGCAGCATGACTGTGCGCGACGGCTACTACGAATACAACATTAAGTTCTCCACCCTGCTGCGGACAGAGGAGGACGTGAAGGGCATCCTGCTGCGAAAGGAAGGACGTATCATCCGCTTGGGAGACTTCTGCCGGGTAGAGATTGTTCCTGCCAAGGAGAAAGGTGTCTCCATGAGCAATGGCAAGCGTGCCGTTACCCTTGCCGTCATCAAGCAGGCGGACGAGAATATGGAAGACATGAAGCTTGCCATCAACAGCACGATGGACTACTTCAAGAAAGTATATCCCGACATTGATTTTAGCATCAGCCGTAACCAGACGGAGTTGCTGGACTATACCATCTCCAATCTTCAGCAAAATTTGTCGTTGGGTTTCCTGTTCATCTGCATTGTGGCGGTACTCTTCTTGGGGGATGTCAAGTCGCCGTTCATCATCGGCCTGAGCATGGTGGTGTCCATTGTAATCTGTTTCTTGTTCTTCTATCTGTTCAGGATGTCGCTCAATATCATTTCTCTGTCCGGATTGATTCTGGCGTTGGGTATGATGATTGACAGCAGCATCATTGTCACGGAAAATATTTCGCAGTACCGCGAACGGGGTTATTCGTTGAGGCGGGCTTGCGTGGCGGGAACGAGTGAGGTGATTACGCCCATGCTGAGCTCATCGCTGACCACGGTTGCCGTGTTTGTGCCGCTGATATTTATGAGCGGCATTGCAGGGGCGTTGTTCTATGACCAGGCATTCTCTGTTACGGTAGGGTTGCTGGTTTCCTACTTCACGGGTATCATGCTGCTGCCGGTCCTCTATATGCTGGTCTACCGGACGGGGTTGCGCGGCAGGTCGTGGTTCTCCCGCATCCGTATCAACAATCCGTTGAAGGAACATACGCTGGACCGTTTTTATGATGCGGGCATCGACTGGGTATTCTCCCACAAGACGGTAAGTATCATATTCTGTGTGGTTTCTATTCCTCTTTGTGTCTTTCTGTTCTATTCCGTCGGCAAGGAGCGTATGCCGCAGATAGACCAGAATGAACTGATAGTCCACGTGGAATGGAACGAAAACATACATGTGGACGAGAACCGGCATCGTGTGAATGTGCTGTTCGGCCAGTTGCTGGACAAGACAGTGGAACAGACGGCTGCCATAGGCCAGCAGGACTATCTGCTGAACCGTGAGCAGGCTCTCTCTTCTTCGGAGGCGGAACTGTATTTCAAGACTTCCTCGCCTGACGGGATTGCTCCCTTGCAGAAGCAGGCGGGCGAGTGGCTGACACGGGAATATCCGTTGGCGACAGTCTCCTTTTCTCCACCCGAAACCGTGTTCGAGAAGCTTTTCGTGACCGGGGAGGCCGATGTGGTGGCGGAACTTTATGCCCGTAACAAGGAGAAGGCGCCGGCGGCGGAAGAATTGCGCGGACTGGAACAACAGTTTGCGGAGCTTACGGGGACAGCGCCCGTAGGTATCGCTTTCGAGAACCAGCTTGACATAAGCATCCTGCAGGAAAAGCTGTTGCTCTATGACGTTTCGTATGACGAGCTTTACCGTACGCTGCGGACGGCATTCAAGGAGAACAGCGTAGCTATGCTCCATTCCTACCAGCAATACCTGCCTATCAGCATTGTGGGCGAGGAGCGGACAGTGAACGAGGTGCTGCTGCAGACATTGATACAGACCCGTCCGGACAGTAAGGGCGAAGTGGAGTATATTCCGCTTCGGGAGCTGGTAAAGGTGCGTCCGGCCGAGGATTTGAAAACGATTACGGCAGGACGCAACGGTGAATATATACCGTTCCGTTTCTATGAAGTGGACGATGCTCCGGAGTTGATGGAAAAGGTGAAGCGGGAGGCAGATGCCACGGGTGACTGGGATACGGCCTTCTCCGGCAGTTTCTTCTCCAACCGCCAGATGCTGGACGAGTTGGTGGTGATTCTTTTCATCTCTATCCTGCTGATGTATTTCATTCTTGCCGCCCAGTTCGAAAGCTTCGTGCAGCCGCTCATCGTGCTGCTGGAAATTCCGATAGATGTGGCGTTTGCCCTGCTTCTGTTGTGGATATGCGGGCATACCTTGAACCTGATGTCTGCCATCGGACTGATAGTGACGTGCGGTATCATCATCAACGACTCCATCCTGAAGCTGGATGCCATTAATGAATTACGGAGGGCTGGTATGCCGTTGCTCGAGGCCATCCACGAGGCGGGGCGCAGAAGGCTCCGGCCCATCATCATGACATCGCTCACCACCATTTTCGCTATGGTTCCGCTGCTGTTCTCGTTCGACATGGGCTCGGAGCTGCAGAAGCCGCTTTCCATAGCGATGATTGGGGCGATGTTCGTGGGGACACTGGTCAGTCTGTTCATCATCCCGTTGATATATTGGTTTATTTATAGAAAAGAAAGAGCATGAAGAAATTAAGTCTTATACTTTTGTTCAGTCTGGGAGCCCTTTCCGCTTTTGCCCAACAGCGGATAACGCTCGATTTGCAGCAGACCATTGCCCTGGCGAATGACAGTTCGCTGGAAGCCTTCCGTACCAAGAACATGTATCTGGCCGGTTATTGGGAATACCGCACCTATAAGGCAAACCGCCTTCCCAGCCTGACGCTGAACATGACTCCGGCACAGTACAACCGCGATATCACCAAGCGTTACGACTCCGAACAGGACCTTGACATCTATCGCAGCCAGCAATCCTTCTATGCATACGGCAATCTTGCCGTCAGACAGAATTTCGACTTGACGGGCGGTACGTTCTATCTGGATACGGAGCTGGGCTATATGCGGAGCTTCGGTGGAAACAAGTATACCCAGTTCACCAGTGTCCCGGTTCGTTTGGGCTACTCGCAGAGTCTGGTCGGTTACAATCCTTTCCGTTGGGAACGCAGGATTGAGCCGCTGAAGTACGAAAAGGTGAAGAAGGAGTATATTTACAATGCAGAGCGAGTATCCGAGCAGGCCACGACCTATTTCTTTGCGCTTGCCATGGCACAGGCGGAATATGACTTGGCCAAGGACAATGCCGTCTCCACCGATACCCTCTACCGCATCGGTATGCAGCGCCTGAAGATAGCCGCCATCAGCCGTGCCGACCTGCTGACGCTGAAACTCGACGTGGTGAACGCCCGCAATACTTTGCAGAATGCCGCCAGTGCCTTGAAGCGCGCCATGTTTTCGTTGGCATCTTTCCTGAATATGGAGAAGAACACGGATATCAGGGTGTCGCTTCCGGGACGTCCGAGGGCGCTGACCATACCGGTTGATGAGGCTTTGCTGGCCGCTCAAGCCAACAATCCGGAATTTCTGGGGCTTCGTCAGGAAGTGCTGGAAGCCGAGCAGACAGTAGACAAGACGAAGAAGGAGTCGCGCTTCAACGCCAGCATCAACGCCAGCGTCGGCTTCAACCAGGTGGCAGAGAAATTCGGTGAAGCATACAGGCATCCCATGCAGCAGGAGATGGTGTCGGTCAGTGTCTCCATTCCACTGGTGGACTGGGGCGTGAGGAAAGGTAAATACAACATGGCGAGGAACAATCTGAACGTGGTGAAGACTTCTGCCCGGCAGAGTGAAATCAGCATTGAGGAGGAGGTTATCATGACCGTCAGTGACTTCAACGTCCAGCAAGCCCTCGTCGCCAGTGCCGAAGAGGCCCTCGACCTTGCCATCCTGGCGTATAACGAAACCCGCCAGCGCTTCATTATCGGCAAGGCAGACATCAACAGCCTGACCCTCTCGCTGAACCGCCAGCAGGAAGCGCAACGCAATTACATCTCCGCCTTGCAGGACTACTGGCTGAATTATTACAAGATACGGAAACTGACGTTGCACGACTTTGCCAGCGGATTTTCGCTGTCGGAAAAATTTGATTATAATAACTGATGAAACGAGTTTCTTCCTTCACCGTCATAGTGGCGTTTGTCTGCCTTGCTTTGGTAGGGGTGGCGTTGATACCGCTGCTCCCCGTCAAGCTGAATCCGTCACGCAGCCTGCCCGGCTTCACGGTGGGTTTCAGCATGCCTGGCACTTCGTCGCGGGTGGTGGAGATGGAAGTGACCAGCAAGCTGGAATCCATGCTGGCGCGTATCCGCGGAGTGAAGCGGCTGAACTCCACTTCGGGCAACGGCTACGGCAACATTACTGTGGAGCTGGACAAGCATGCCGATGTCGAGGCAGTCCGCTTCGAAGCTTCCACCATCATCCGGCAGACGTGGCCCCAATTGCCCGAAGGTGTCAGCTATCCCACCATTCACATGAAAGTGCCCGACGAGAACGCCTCACGCCCTTTCATGTCCTTCACACTGAATGCCCCTTCCACTCCGATATTGATTCAGCAGTATGCCGAGGAGCATATCAAGCCGCGGCTGGCAAATATTCCGGGTATCTATAAGGTGGAACTCAGCGGTGCCACGCCCATGGAGTGGAGACTGGAATATGACAGTGAACAGTTGCGCTTGCTGGGTGTGACCCTATCGGACATCAGCGAGGCAGTACAGCGGCATTACCGGAAGGAATTTCTGGGTACGCACAATGTGGATACAGGTAACGGTAGCCGGGAATGGATACGCCTGGCACTGGTGCCGGAGAGCAACTCCCTTGGTTTTAATCCTGCTGCCATCACCGTGACGGCTACCGACGGGAAACTGCTCCGCTTGGACGAACTGGTGTCGGCTGTCCGTATGGAGGAGGAGCCGCAAAGCTATTACCGCATCAATGGGCTGAATTCCGTCTATCTATCCATTACTGCGGAAGAAACTGCCAACCAGTTGCAACTGAACCGTGCCGTGATGGACGAGATGGAAGCTGTTCGGCAGGTACTTCCTGTCGGATATGAAGTGCATACCAGCTATGATGCGACCGAGTACATACGGGAAGAACTGGACAAGATTTACTTCCGTACCGGTTTGACGGTACTCATCCTGCTTGTATTTGTATGGCTCATTACTCGTAAGTTGAAATATCTTTTTCTGATAGTTACCAGCCTGGCTGTAAATATAGCGGTGGCACTTATCTTCTACTACCTCTTCGGACTTGAGATGCAGCTTTATTCGCTGGCGGGTATCACTGTCTCGCTGAATCTGGTGATAGACAGCACCATTGTCATGACCGACCACATTCTGCATCGGCGTAATCTCAAGGCCTTCCTGTCGGTGTTGGCGGCAACCCTCACTACGATGGGTGCGCTTGTTATCATTTTCTTCCTTGACGAGAAGATACGGCTCAACCTGCAGGACTTTGCAGCGGTAGTGATCATCAATCTGGCTGTTTCCTTGATGGTGGCGTTGTTCTTTGTTCCGTCGATGATTGAGAAGATAGGACTGGTGAGGCGGATTACGGGGAAGAAGAGGCGTCTTGTCTTGCCGGGGCTGACGCAAACATTCAAAACAAGGTTGGGACGGATTTTCAGACGTTTCCCCGTTTATTTCTCCTGCTGCTATTCTGCTCTCATCCGTTTTCTGTGCCGTTGGCGCTGGGCTGTATGCCTGCTGTTACTGTTGGGTTTCGGTCTGCCCGTTTTTCTGTTGCCCGACAAACTGGAAGGAGGGGGAAAATGGGAAGCTGCTTACAATAAGGTATTCGGTTCGGATACCTATAAGGAGTCGGTGAAACCCATTGTGGACAAGGCGCTGGGCGGCAGCTTGCGGCTTTTCATACAGAAGGTGTACGAAGGCAGTTACTTCACCCGTAATGAGGAGGTGGTGCTCTATGCCAACGCCAACCTTCCCAATGGCAGCACCCTCGAGCAGATGAACACTTTGATGAAACGTATGGAGACCTACCTCAGCCGGTTCAAGGAAATCAGGCAGTTTCATACTTCCATCTACAGCCCCCGGCGTGCCAGTATGCAGATTTATTTCAAGAAGGAAGCCCGGAACAGCGGTTTTCCCTATACACTGAAAGCCAATATGATAAGCAAGGCACTGGAACTGGGAGGCGGCAGCTGGGGCATCTACGGATTGCAGGACCAGGGGTTCAGTAATGACGTCCGCGAGAGTGCCGGCTCCTACCGCATCAGGATGTACGGCTACAACTACGACGAACTCTATGAGTGGGCGGAGAAGCTGAAGGCCAAGCTGCTGACGCACCGGCGTATCAAGGAAGTGCTCATCAATTCGGAGTTCTCCTGGTGGAAGGATGACTATCAGGAATTCTACTTCAACCTGAACAAGGAGCGCATGGCGCAAGAGGGCATCGACGCGCAAGTGCTTTTCTCTGCGGTGCGCCCCATCTTTGGCAAGAATCTGGAGATTGGTTCGGTAGCGGCCGAGCAGGGGATGGAGAAAATCAAGCTCTCTTCCCGCCAGTCTGCCGAATATGACATCTGGGCGATGCAGTTCTTCCCCTATGGAGTAGGAAACGGCAAGCATTACAAGCTTTCCGAACTGACTACTGTGGAAAAGGGACAGATGCCGCAGGAGATTGCCAAAGAAAACCAGCAGTACCGCCTCTGCCTGCAATACGAATATATCGGCTCCAATGAGATGGGCAACAAGATACAGAAACGTGACCTGGAGGAGTTCAACAAACTGTTGCCGATGGGTTATACAGCCGAGTCGGACAGCAACAGTTGGTCATGGGGCGAGAAGGACAACCGCCAATACCTGCTTCTGCTGGTGGTGATAGCCATCATCTTCTTTACGACCAGCGTTCTGTTCAACTCCCTGAAGCAGCCGCTTGCCATCATCTTTGTGATTCCGGTTTCTTATATCGGGGTATTTCTTACTTTCTATTGGTTCCGGCTGAACTTCGACCAGGGCGGTTTTGCCTCGTTCGTCCTGCTGTGCGGCATCACGGTGAATGCCAGCATCTATGTCCTGAACGAGTACAACAGCATCCGACGTCGTTTCCCCCGTCTTTCCGCTCTTCGTGCCTACGTCAAGGCGTGGAATGCGAAGGTCGTTCCTATTTTCCTCACGGTAGTTTCTACCATTCTGGGATTTATCCCTTTCATGATAGGTGAGGACAAGGAGGCTTTCTGGTTTCCATTGGCGGCGGGTACCATTGGCGGACTGGTGATGTCCGTCATCGGTATCTTCTTTTTCCTGCCGGTTTTTGTGCTGAAACAGCGTGATTTTCTTAGGAAATGATTACTTTTGCTCGATTTTGTTACCTGAATGGATACTTGAATTTTAAATATGGAAAGTGCGGAGTACTCTTTGGATGAGTTATTATGTCAGTCTCTTCTGTTGTTTCGTCAGTATCGGTTTTATGATGCTCCGGAATGTGGAGAAAAGGCATTCCGGATATTGGAGGAAGCCCATGTATGGATGGGGCGTACGCAAGAGTGTGTGGATATGGCGAAATGGGGGTGCGTGATAGAGTGTCTTGCGCAGAAATACTACATAGAAGATGATACGGATGCGATTCTGGAAGAAATTGATGCTGCCTTGGTTGCGCATTGGAAGAGGATAGAGAAAATCCATGCAGAAGTCACCACCGTTTATTTATGGCTGGGGTACTATTTCCTGCTACGTTTCAGAAACCGGGAATCCCGTTCCCATTCCCGTTGTAAACAGATAATGTCCAGCTTGTTGTGTGCTTTGGTCGAAATCTTCCGTAAGGTGGAGAAGGGGGGAGCCCCGACAGAAGTCTTGTCACATCTTTCGGTAGATGTTTGGGGAGAGACCGTCTGCTGGATGGAGCAGGTACATGATTCCCGTCTTTGCGAGAAGCAGTCGTCAGCTTTGCTGGCACAACTCTATAACTTGAAAAGTGTGGAGTTGGAAAAAGGTCCGGGAAAGCAGGATGCTTTGCTCCAGCAGATTCTGGAGTTTTATTGCTTTTAAGGGAAAATTATCTCTGCTTAGTTTTATCATTTCTGCTTCCACACTTCCACCTACTTCCTGCATCCCTTTATTCATCGGCATTACAAGTGCTGTGGAAGCAACTCAAAAAGGTGGAAGCAACTTTTGCTTCCACAGCGGAAATACGCCGAAAAGTAAGTTAATATCTTGTTTGTTAGTGTATTAATAGAATGTACAGCATTTTGCAAATATCTTGTTTACACGATATGCGTTTCGTGTAAACACGGTATTAACTTCGTAAAAGACCGTTTACCGATAGACTGCAGCTGGGCTCATAATAGGAATAAGATAGGTGCACAGTATGGGGAAACTATGAGTATAATAGGTGTTCAACGGTTATGAAGCACCTTGTTGACGGTCGTTAGTCGAGTGGTTGACGGCCGTTGGCAGAGCGCATCACGGCCGATAGGCGCTGATAACTCCGTACAGAAAATGGAAAGGAAGCCTATGTAAGGGGAAACAAGCTCTGAGCTATTTGTTTTGTTTGTCACATTTATCTTGTTTTTGTACATTGTTGAAGCGGTTTTTTGTATCTTTGAAGGGAGAGGCCGTAAAAAAGCTTATTCTCATCCAAAGTTTAATTATATATACATGAATTATGAAGCGATGTATAGTGCTGTTCATAACATTCTGCTGTACAGTTATTTTTAATGCACAGGCAAATGGCATTGTGACTGATGGAGAAAAAGGATTGCCGTTGGCTGGTGTGAATATTTATCTCCAAAAGGATTCTGTGGGCATAGGAGTTATACGTAATGATAATCTGGTAAAGAACATGTTCATATGAAAAAACTGCTATATCTTGGGCTTTTGTCCGTTTGTGTACTGTTAGGTTCTTGCGTAGAGAAGAACGTATCCAATGTTTTTGATAAGGTAGAGAGGTATATGGATGTATATCCTGACAGTGCATTGCTGCTGTTGGAGCAAATTCCTCATCCGGAGGAGCTTCGTGGGAAGCAGCGGGCGGACTATGCATTGCTGCTGACGCAAGCACGTGATAAAAACTATCTGGATAGTTTGCAGTCGGATTCGTTGATAAAAATTGCGGTAGATTATTATAAGGATGATGGTGTAAAAGCAGGAAAGGCATTGTTTTATTATGGTAAAGTGGCAGCTTTGCAAGATAATGATACATTGGCTATACAAGCTTATTTGAGCGCTTTGGCTAAATTGGAGAAAACAGAAGAGTATAAGATGATGGCTTTGGTGCACCAATATGTAGGTAGGCTGAATGATGACTCGGAAATGTATGATATGGCACTTGACAACTATCGAAAATCTATTTTTTATAATAAAAAAGTCGGTGATACCTTGAAAATGGTGTATAGCTATCGTAATATCGCCTGGATTTATGAGGTTCGGAAAGAGTATGTTAATGCTGCACGATATGCGAAGATGGGAATGTCTTTGTTAAAGCAGGATAGTTTGTCTCCGGTATATTCTTCTTTGGCGCACTTTTTGGGCGAACAAGAAAAACGACAAGGAAATTATGTGAAAGCAGTTGAATTTTTTCATTCAGCCTTAAAGAATGAGCAAGTTTCTACTCTTATTCCTTATTATAATTTGTCATTGGGAGATGCCTATTTGCAGTTAGGGCAATTGGAAAGGGCAGAAATGTATGTGAGGAATGCTTTGTCTTCGGAAGATTGCTATACACAATCCGGTGCTTATCATTATCTTTATTTGTTGGAAAAGAAACGTGCTGAGTATGCTAAGGCTCTGCTTTATAAAGAAAAGTCTGATTCGTTGCAAAAAATAGCACAGGAGATGAATTTGCAGCACAAAATCTTTGAAATACAGCAAAAAAATGAGGCAGATAAATTGGTGGTGGAGAATAAATTGCTTATGCAAGAAAAGCAGATTCAGCTATATTTTTGGCTGCTACTGTCTTTATCCTTTATAGTTGTGGGATTTGTAGCATATCAGGAAATAAAAAAACAATATCTGTCTCTTATACACATCTCCGAGCCCACGAGACGGAGCTACATCT
>ERZ1027232.1119-NODE-1119-length-13092-cov-4.921071_pt1 | contig 13092 bp, 16 predicted proteins | sample MGYA00519478_ERZ1027232 | MGnify/ENA primary metagenome ERZ1027232 (study PRJEB26926, sample SAMN06164468) | human gut metagenome | biome: ENVO:00009003; feature: ENVO:2100002; material: ENVO:00002003 | host: Homo sapiens | place: USA | collected 2012 ...
TCTACACAAGGCTATTCGTCGGCAGCGTCAGATGTGTATAAGAGACAGGAAAGATTTCTATTCATTTTGAAACAATACAAATAGGCCGTCAAGGTTTCACTTTTCTTGCAGCCAACCTTTGAGCTATTCTGTTCGCCGTATTTTCTTTATCACCACGCTTTCTTTTTGGGTGTGGTGTTGCACTTTTCTTACATGGCTATGCCAACTTCATTCAAACACTGTTGGAACATGATCGCGCTGCTCTTGTACCCGAAGATTTTTCGCGGGTACTCATTGATCCACTTCTCTGTCGCCGCCAACTGCTCTTTGGAAACCTTTGAAAAGTCCGTGCCTTTCGGATGCTTCCTGCGAATCATTCCGTTGACGTGTTCATTGCTGCCGCGCTCCCATGAAGAATAGGGATGGCAGAAGTAAACCTTTGTCCGCGGGATCGTCTTGTTGATGCACGACCGTTCCAGCATATCCGCCGCCGCAAATTCTGTGCCATTGTCAAACGTGATGCTCTTGAAAATCAGCCGGAACTTCCTTGCGCCCAGCTTCCTTTCCAGCGCGTCAACTGCTTTCACAATGGTTTCTGCCTTGCGGTTCGGAACTCCTATTATAATCTCGTTGCGCGTCTTGCGCTCCGTTATGGTGAACAGCGCACAGGTCGTCTTTACTTTTCCCTTGCCGCTATACACCGTGTCGCCCTCCCAGTGTCCGAACTCCTGCCGTTCATTCACTTCCGGGGGCCGCTGTTCGATGCTCTCCCCCGCCGGGGCGCGAGCAGCTTCTTTCTTGCAGACTTTCTTATATGCCTGCTTGTGTTTCCCGTGCCGGGGCAGTTCTTCTTGAGTGAGATTCAGGAACAAGCCTTTCTTTATATAGTGGTATACCGTCTGCACAGAAACGCTCGTCTTGAACTGCTTGCCCTCCTGCTGCGCATATCCGAACACCGCCGCCGGGCTGCACTCTTTATTCAGGATCGTGGTTTCGATGTAGTTTGCAAGCTCGTGATCCTTGCCGATTTTCAGGGCTGGGCCTTTGTCCCGCAGGTGCGCTTGGTATTTCTGCTCCGCAATGTCCGGGCTGTACGCGCTCACAAGCTCCCATGTATCGCCCACCAGCCGCTGATACTCCCCGCGGTGTAGCTCATTGTACACCGTGGAGATATGCACCCGCAATTTGCTGGCAATGTCCTTGGGTTTCATGCCCTCGTTCAGCCACTTCTCGATCCGAAGCCTGTCTGTCCATGTTAGATGTTTGAATCTTCGCACGTTATTTTCCTCCTTTCTTTGTCGCTTTGTTTCGCATTTCAAATGTAACCGACTTTTGGCGTTTTGTCAACGGGGCCACCGCAGGGCAACAAAAAAATCCCCGCCAGCGATCCGGGTAGGATCACCAGCGGGGATGTAGTTTAGCTCAGTCGTCCCGGATGGGGAGTGCCTTTGCTCTCGTATACAATTCAGTTCCGGTTCCGTTACCTCCCAGAGCGTGATAACTCTTATAGAGGTATTCAATGTTCTTTAAACCGGGCAGGTCGATGTACCCTTTCTCGATGTAATGGGTACACGCCTGATACAGCCGGTCGTGGAGAATTGCCAGCAGACCGTTTTTGATTGCCTTGTTTTCCTCTTTCTGTGCCTTGATCTTCTTGGAGAGATTACGGTATGCAGCGGTCAGACCTGCCGCCACGATGCCGAAAAGCCATTGCGCCCAGTATTTGACGATAAATTCCAGCATCGTTTACTCCCTGCGATTCTTGTTGTCCTCCCCCACGTTACCGAAGTGGGCCACAGTAGTGGTTTCTGCGGATTTCTTTTCCATGTAATCTTCGAGCTTCTTCTTGGTGAAGTTGAACACGATCTGCACGATCCAGTCCAGCGTCCGCTCATTGATCGCCCAGTCCAGCCAGTCGGGGGTATACCCACGCAGTACGGCAATGACGTGAGCTTTCTTTTCTGCGCCCGCGCCGCTACCGAACTTTTCTTCTGCATTGACGATCCACTTGTACACAGTCTTTGCGACCACAAGGCCGTAGCCCAGACGTACCGCCGCCAGCGCCGTGACCACAAGGCCGACCATCATGAAGATACAGGCCAGCCATTCAGGGAATGCCATCAGAAAAACTTTCAGAATGTTCTCCATTTTGTTTTCCTCCTACTCTTAACCCACCCAACGGCTCTTTACCGCACGGGTGTCGATGTGTACCCAGCCAGCAGGACGACCAGTTTTTACCGGGTAACGTCCGATGCCGCCGGTGTTTTTCAGCAGCGTTTCGGCGTAGGTCGCGAGCGTTTCCACGTCCACGCCCTGAATCCGAATATCTGCCGCCATACCGTAGCAATGCTGACTGTACGTTGCGCCCTTGACCGCCTTGTTATGGGCGGCAGTGCGATATGCGCTGGTGATCGTAACAGCCTTTCCAAAGTGATTCCGGATGTTCTGCAACAGTTTCACCAACACATCATCAATAAAGATGGGGTCAGTCCCATCCTTGCAGCGAAACTCTTTCACGGCAAAATTTGCGGACAGTTTCTTGTTACCATCCTTTGCCAGTGAATAGGCTTTAATCGCCATTGTCGTTTTCTCCTTTCTGGCTCAATGCCATTTTGCAGCCGCTCGACCCACACTCAGCCACCAGCACGGCAAATTCGCCGCGCTCTGCGGTCGTGTCCACACCACTGGTTTCTAGCCGGGTCAACAGCTTCTCACACAGCTCAGGCCACGTCATAGTCGTCACCGGTGATGCGCTTGTAATCCTCGGCGGTGATCTCGCCCTTGTTTACGCGCGCGGCCAGAACTTTCTTGACACCGGCGCGGCGGGATACGGGCATCTCGGCCCAAGTCTTAGTGCCTGCAATCAGGCGGTTTGCCCAGATAATGTTCATGGTGATACCTCCTTATTCCTTGTTCAGCGCTGCGTCCAGCTCACACAGCGCGGTTTCGATGTCGGTCAAACGCTTCTCGTTGGCTGCGTCCTGTTCGCACATTGCGTCCTCGACCTCGGCCACGCGGTCAGGCAGGCCGTCTTTCTCGGCCTGCTTCTTGGCTGCGGCTTCCTTCTCCTGCCGGGTGGGCAGATCGTGTTTCGTCCAGTTCAGTGCCATTTTTATACCTCCTTACTGGAATGCGCCGGAGACGGCTTCGATGTAGCCGCCGGTGCCGGATGCACCACGGCTGACGGAAATGCGGAAGTTGAACGCCGCACCATTGGTGGCGGTGCTGTTGCTGAACACAATGTTCGTGCCCTTCTGCACCTCGGTCGTGGCATCCTGCCAGACCGGGGAGCTGTCGAGTGCGTTGTTGGTCACTTCGGCTTTGAACTTCGCATCATCGGGGATGGAGCCGGTCACCTGAAGCACGGCAACGGTAATGTCGCCCTCAACGGCCAACGGTTCAGCCAGCGTCACGCTTGCGGCGTGGACGGCCTTGGTAAAGGTCGCGGACGTGCTGACGGTTTCCTTGCCGTCGCTCACCTCAACGGTGATGGTGTGGTTGCCGTTCAGGATTTTCTGGAATCCGGCAGCGCTGGCCATCTGCTCAAAGGTCAGGGCCGTGCCGCTGGCAACGCCGGTGCGGGTCTTGGTGGTCTTACCGTCCAGCTTTTCGGTGACGGTCAGGGTGTCGCCGTCGGCATCCCTGACGGTGTACTTCCACGCAAAGGCCGCGTTCTTCCGCCCCAGAGCTGCGCCGTCCGTGCTGACGGTAGGTGCAGTGTTGACACTGACCGTGCCATCGTCAGAGACCACGAGTGTAGAGGGAAGAATGAAAGCGGGGCGAACACCACAGGAGCCGCCGTACCAGTAGTCGTAGTTGGAGCCACCGGTGCTGACGTACCAGACGCCGTTGCCACCGCTGGTGCGCGGAGAGCGCAGCCACCAAACGGCAGCGGAGCTGTCATTGTATGCAATACGCTTGCTGTTACCGCTGGAGCTGTTGCCAAAGTATGCCAGCCTCACACCGTCCTTCGGGAAATAGCCGTTGTCGCTGGTCGTCCAACCAACCTCATAACCAGACAGCAGGAACACTTTGGTGCTCAGGCCGTTGGAGCCGGTGGCAAGGCTGCCGCCGGAACCAGTGCCGTTCTGGTACGGGATTTTCACCTGCTTAATAGCCGCCCGGATGTTGCTGTCGATGAGGTTGTAGAACGTTCCGTTCAGGTATGTGTGGATGCTGGAATCCTTGTAGGAGTTATTGTTGCCGAACGTGGACGTGGTGTAGATGTCCTTCATCAGCAGCCACGTTCCATTGCAACTCGAATCATAGGTGCTGGTGTTCGGGTTGCCCTGCTGCACAACAATAAAATCTTTGGACGCGCCGTTGACTTTGATTTTGACAATGCTGCCAACGGCTTTCGTGCCCAGTTTTACGTTTGCCATTGTTACCTCCTTGTTTTCGTTCAGGCCCACGGCATGATCTCCGCGGGCCGCGTGTTCTGCGATACAGAGAGGGACAGGGCTTTGTGCTGCTTCTTGTAGATGCAGCGGCATTGCCTCGCCCGCCGTCTGTCACGCGCGAGTTTGTTCGAGTTGATTTTTCGATGGATAGGGATTTTACAGTCAAGCAATTTTTCGAGCCGGTCAGCGTACTTGCGGCGTAAAGAGTAAGTATCACCATGGGCGGCATGGGCATCCCACGCATCAAAGCTCCGCAGGATTTCCTGCTTGGTCACTTCGCCTGCGGGGTATGCCGTCTCCCAATATCTGATCTTGTTCTTCATCCGCTTGGAGCTATCCCGGCGCAGCTTTTGGATGACCGCGCCGGTGTCGGTCAGGTAGCTATGGAATCCCAGAAAATCAATACCGTTCCGCAGCGGGAAAATGGCGGTTTTCTGGTTCAGCTCAAGGCCGTAACTGTCCATGAGCGCCCGAACATCCCGGAGAATGCACTGCAATTTCTTCTTGTCCGAACAGATGATGTAGAAATCATCCATGTATCGGCCATAGTATTTGATGCGGTACTTTTCTTTGATGATGTGGTCGAACTCGTCCAAAAACATGAGGGCGAAAAGCTGGCTCGTCTGGTAGCCCAGCGGCAAGCCGTCCTCCATCACGTCGATGTAGATGCAAAGCAGCTCATAGACACGCGGGTCAACGCCGCGCTTGTCCAGCACGGCTTTGAGCTTGCGTTTTAGCTTCCGGTGGTCGATGCTGGCGAAGAAATGCCGCACGTCGCCTTTCAGCACCCAGCCGTCCGCGCCGTGGCCCTCACGGCGGTAATAGTCCACCATGTGGGTTTTCAGGCGCATCAGGCCGTCGTCTGTGCCTTTTCCGGTCTGGCTGGCGTGGCTGTCCCGGATAAAGCTCTTTGTCAGGGCATCATACAGGATGTTATCGACCAGAGCGTGCAGCACCACCTTGTCCACAAATGCGGGGGCGTGTACCATGCGGCGCTTCGGCTCGTAGACGGCAAAGACCTCAAACTTACTTGGCACATAGCATATCTGCTGCCGAATGCTCCCGTCTGGCTGCCGCACATTGCAGACAGCCAGCTTGCGGGACAGCTTTTCCGTGCAGGCCAGCGCCTGCGCCTCGTACTCGATTGTTTTGCTTTTACTGCGCTTTCCCTTCCGGGCTTCAAGGTAGGCTTTGTAAAGTACCTCAAAGCTGCACAGTTCTTCGTATGTCAAAATGACCCTCCGCTGGTTCGCGTTACGGTAGTGGGCTGCATCCGGCAGGGATGGCCCACCTCAGCGGGATGTATTTATCACTTGCCTGCATCGGCAAGCGACAGGATGCGGTTTCCTTTGATGGGCGCACTGCTTTCAGCTTATGCCTACTCGTCACACGGTTCCATCAGAGCGGGGCGAACACCATAGGAGTTGTTGTACCAGTTGTTGTTGTTGGAGCCATCGGTGTTGACGTTCCAGACGTTGTTGTTATTGTTGGTGTTCGGAGAGCGCAGCCACCAAATGGCAGCGTCAGACAAACAAACCGCACCCTTTATGCAAAGCGGTTGCCCGCCGTGCGTTTACGGTTCCGGGTAAAGGACGGCTTTCAGGGCGGCAGCCTGTTCGGTCAGCCGTTTCCGTTCCGCTTCTGCCCGGAGTTTTTCGGCACGTCCGCGTTCCGACGTGAGCCACTTCATCGCCGGGTATTTTACGTCCGTGACCTTCTTTGTCCAGATACCGGCTTTCTTTGCGCTGATGATACCTTCCTCCGTGCAGATGGTCAGGTATTCCAGCAGCAGAGAGCAGCCGTCCACGACCGCGCCGATCTTCTTAACGCGCCTGTCGTAGTCGGTCTGGAAATTCACGTTGTTCGCCGCGTGTGCATCCAGCAGGATTTGCCGGGCGGTCAGCCGGATGCCCTCGCCGTACAGCCGGAAAGTGCTTTTGGAAAAGCCCTCCCTGTCCCGCGTGTCGAGTGCATGGACGGCAGTGCCACACACCTTCTGGATGTCGCGCACATCTTCGAGCGCTGCGACTTTCTGGATGATCTTCCGGGCATCGCTCCGGCTGATGTCATCGGTGACGATGCGGGTTGCCCTCTGAGTGTAGCGCAACAGCTCCCGCGCATTCGCGCCGACCTTGAATGTTTCAGCCATCAGAACTCCACCCTCGCCTGTTCTGCGTTCCACGCGCCAGTGACGTTCAGGCCGTCAAGGCTGCTGAACGTGGCGGAAAAAGGATTTTTCGTCACGTTTGTGCCGAATTTCAGCTCGATTGCATTGATACTGCCGCGCATTGCTGCCACGCTGGCGCGGATGTCACCATGTGCAGTGTCCGCAGAGTTGTGGGCATCAACGGCGGTGTTGATGTTCTGATCGGTCTGGGCCTTGGTGTATGCGTCCACCGTCGGGCGCTGGGATTCAGACAGCTTGCCATCCGCATCCAGTGTTGCCACGCCGCCGGGAGCACCGGCCTGTTCTGTTTTCAGATAGCTGGATTCATCGTTCGACACGCCGGGTACAGCGACGTTCACATTTCCGTATGCCATGGTTATTCCTCCTTCGGCTTTTCGCCCTGAATGATCCGGTACTCAGCAGTCAGCGCTTCCGCCGGGGCTTTCCTTGCCCAGATACAGATTTTCCCTGCCTGCGTTTCACAGGTCTGGCAAACACCGCAGTCCATCGCGGCGGTCAAACTGTTCGGCGACAAGATGATGTCTGCGCGATCGGTCGCCGTCACATCTGCGGCAGTGATGTCATAACGCATGGGGTATTCCTCCCACGTTTCATCTTTCACCCAGCCGTCTGCCTTGATTATGACAGACACAGAGGACAGCCGGTCAGCCTTGGCTACGTCCATTTCCTGCATTGCTTCCAGCGTTGCATTGGACAGCTCACTTGCCATACTTGCCGCATACTTCTTCGCTTCCTGTGCTACCAGTTTCAGGTGGGTTACGAGTGCGATAATATTCATTCACGCTTGTCCTCCCTAAAAAAGCAGGCGAGACCGCCATGTGACGGTCTCGCCCCTCATACTTCTTTGGTAAGGTCAGTCAGCTTATGCGCCGAAAACCTCGGTCAGCATAGCGGTCACATCGCTGTCGGATGCGACGGTGCCGTGGATCATATCGGACGGCTCAGTGTACACGGTGGTGTCCACGCCGTCGATGGTGATATGACCGTTGGTCTCGCTGGCGGCGGTCTTGGTGGCACCAGCAGAAATGCCCTTCAGCTTTTCGCCCTCGGCATCGGTCATCAGACGCTTGCCGGTCTCAGCGGCCACGAAGTCGGCAGGCTTCTTGCCGGAATCGGTCAGGTTGCCGCTTGCATCCAGAGCGGCGAGGTTGCCATCGGTGGCGTTCTTCGCCTTGTCGGCCTTGCCGCTGATGTCCACATACAGGCCGTCGGCCTTGAGGCTCAGAGCATTACCGGCAGCAGCAGAGACGTTCACCTTTACCTCGATCTCATAACCAGAGACAGTGATGGTGGTGGAAGCATCCTTGCCGGTGGCCTTGGCCTTGTAGGTATCGACCAGAGCGGACATATCGAGGAAGCTGTAGGTGCAGCTGTCAGGGTTCTGGCCCTTCACAGCCAGAACCATAACGGGCTTACCTGCCAGCTTGGGGTCGGTAGCGCCGGGGTAGGTCTCGGTGCTGAATGCGAACTTCTGCACGAAGGTGGTCTTAGCCTGATCGAGGAACAGCTCCTTCGGGAAGTCGAAGGTGAATGCCGCAGTACCGGACTTATCAGCGCTAGTGTAGAAGCTGACAGTGTTGCCGGAAACGCCCAGAGACTTAATGGCCTTGGAAACGTCGGTGTTGATGTTGTCGATCTCGGCCTTGGTCTTTTCGGCCAGAGCCTTCAGAGCAGCCAGACGGACGAGAGCATTTGCATTGTAAGCCATAGTAAAATACCTCTTTCTTATTTGTTCATGATAAAATATCCGGCTGCCCAGATTCCCCGGACAGCCGGTCGATTACAGATTGTGCATTACTCGCCGAAAATCTCAGTGAGCATTTCGTTTGCTTCGTCGTCCGAAGCAATGGTCACAGCGGCAGCGCCCAACGGGGCGAGGTCGCCAGCGGCATTCTGGATCACATACGGAGTAGCCGTGCCGTTCACGACGACGGAGAGCAGCTGGCCGACATAGGCGGTCGGGTTGGTCTTTGCATAGTTCTGGGCATCGGCCAGCGTAGGCCAGACGGTGGAAGGATCAAGGGCAAAAGCGTCCTGACGCTTCATAGCCAGCGGGAACTCCATGTTGGCATAGGTCTTTGCGGTATTATTCACTGCCATTGTCTATCCCTCCTATCAGCCCAGAGTGACTTTGAGAACTGCGGCGTTGCCGTAAGCAACAGCAGGCTCAAAGACCCAGACGTTGTAATCCTTCGCCGAATAACCATTCGCGCCCTCAACGGACACGGTGGATTTGGTGAAGGTGCTGGTGACATCCGCGTTCATCGCGGTTTCGTTGATGACCTTGGTGACCCCCTTTGCAGTCGCAATGCAGGCAATCGCCACACGCTGCGCACCGACGGGGACGTTGATGGTCAGCGTACCAGCGGCATACGCCTTGCCGCTCTTAGTCAGACTGCGGATGTAGTCGCTGTTCAGCGTGGGCTTCTCGGCGGTGGCACCGTAGAAGTAATTTCGGAACGGCGTGTACGCAGCGGTCTCCTTCGACTTCGTGCCTGCTGCGATAGCCACAGCGGGGTTGGAGTCGGAGTCGAGGTTGTCCTTTGCGGTAACACCTGCGCCGTGCGTCGCAGTGGCCTTGTACTTCAGGCTTGCCACAGCGTCACCGCCAGCATCACCGATGACGAAACCAGCGCCGCCGTTGTTGTCGGAGCCAGCAGCCAGAGAAGCGGTCTCAGCATTTGCGACCTCGGTCGTCGCCTTGTCGGTGATACGCTCGACCTTCCAGTTGGTGGCGGTAACGCCGGTGGCCGGGCCGTACTGGTAGGAGCCAGCATTCAGCGTTGCGCCAGAGTAGGCCGCAGCAGCTACCTTAGTGCCGGCCTCAACAGCACCAGCACCGATCAGCGTGAACGTGCCGATGGACGGCTGGGCGGTGATGCTGGGCTGGAGCCGCTTGCTGAAAATCTCGGTCAGGGCATCCATGACGCTCTTGCCTTTGGTGGAGAAGATGGACGTGCCGTTCTGGCTCTTGGTCAGGTTGCCGACCTGCGTATAGCCACCAGCCAACGTGATGTTCTCCCGCAGGATGACCTTATCGGCATCCACGGAACCGGTCATGGCCACCCATGCAGAACCGTCATAGAAATAGGCGGACTGCTCATAGGTGGAACCGTCCACGGTGGTGGTCACGACAAAGACATCGCCCTTCTTGGGCTTCACGTCCGTGTTCTGGGCGAAGTAGCCGGAGATCACGCTGTCGTCGGAAGTGGACAGGTCAGCTTTGGTCGCGGCGTACACCGTGCCGCCCAGACCGCCGGAGACAGCTTCCAGCTGTTCCTTGGTGGCGTAGCCGGAAAGATCAACAGCGGTATCGTCCAGCAGGACGACCTCATCATTGACCTTTGCGTAGATGTCGTAGTGCTGCGTCTTGTCGTTCATGACAAGATACATGATGTTTTCCTGCGCTGCGGATGCGTCAGGGATGGCTTCCGCCACCTCAAAGCGGGCATGACCTGCCTTGGAGATGGACTTGAGCCATTCCTGCTGCAAGCGTGCAGCGGTGGATTTGAGAGCTTCGAGGGTCACAAACTTGTTGTCTGCCATATAAGCCTCCTGTTATGCCGGTGTTTCGTTCAACTTTCTGCGGGGAAAATCTCGTCCAGCATCTTGTCCGTGTCTGCCGCAGAGACGACTTCATCCTGTGTGATACCGCTGGTCGATGCGGAGATCGTGCCGTCTGCCGACACGGAAACGCCAGAACCGATTTTCACGCCGCCAAGCCGGGTCGCCGTCGCCACAGGCAGCACATAGGCGGAACCACCGCCCGCCGTACCTCCCGGTGCCCACAGCGCCACCGTGGCGGGCATATCCGCCGTCGGGATGTTCCTTGCCCAAAAGCGCAGGACACCGGCGAGAGCCTGCACCGTCGGACAAAGCCCGGCACGCTTTGCGACCTCAAGGGCCGCTTTATGTAAGGCAACACTGGGGAACATTTCCTCCGTCACGTCGTCAACTGCAACATCAACAACACACCGGAAGTCATCCATCCCCAGCATTTCCTCGTCATCAGATTCCCGCTGCCAGTCCCAACCGTCTGCGGGGATCGTGATGTCCTTGATAATAGCAGCCCCGCCAGAGCTGCCCTGCTCCTGAATAAGAGCCTTGACCTGTTCTTCGCTTACAACGTCCCCGGATTCCTTGAGGGATTTCATGGCGTTGCCGACGGCGGCGGTGATGGCATCGGCGTGAGCGGAAGCATCTTTGTTGTGCTTCTCGACTTCTGCCTTGACCATTTTTGCGAGAGCCTGCATCTGCGGGTCAACGGTAATGCTGATATTGGCCTTGTTCGACACAGCAAGCAGCGCCGACAGCTCAATCTCAAAATCGCCGTTCACTTTCGTGGACGGGACCTCCACTCCGCGTGCATCCTGCATAATAAACAGGAGTGTTTCGGCATCGTCGTTCAGCCTGCCGTAAACGCCCACCTGATGCATGATGTACGTTTCATCTGCACCGGTGATCTGGATTTTTACCCGCCGAGCCGTCTCACCGCCGCTTTCAACGGTTTCGATGTCCAGCAATTTCAGGTCATGTGTTTCGCCGCTTACCCCGGTTTCCCCCGAAAGGTCTGCGTCAACCGTACCGGTGCCGCTCACAGCGCGGGTGATTACCAGCGCACCACCGGAGAGAGATTCCGACAGCAGGGCGGCACCGGCGGCGGTGTAGTTAGATTTTTCCCAACTCACGTTGTCTGTCCTCCAATAACAATGTTTATCGCCGTGTGCGACCGCTCAACGGTGCCCGCCGTAAAGGCTCGTGCTTTCACTGCCTTTGCTTCAACGGCACCGGACAGCGCCACGGCAACCTGCATTTTCGATCTTCCGACCGCACCGGCAACATACGCCTTTGCGCCGACCTCTCGCGGTTTGATCCTACCGGAGAGCTTTACGGTACAGGATGTCGCCATGCCGCAGGGTGTGGCGGCGATGTAGGCGGGCGACCGTTCATGCGGTTCGATGGTGTAGATGATGTGCTCAAGGTGCGCAGTGCAGCGTTTTGTGTAGCCCAGCAGCTTTTCCATTTCTGCTGCGGTGTGATATGTTTCCTGATCGTCGGTGATGTCAACATACAGTTTCCAGAATCCCGGTGTCCCCCCATACGAGAACCATTCCTCAATTCTGGCTTTTTTGTAAATCGTCTCCACCTGTTCACGAACAGCCTTTACCGTTCCTGCATAACGCTGGATTTCGATTGCGGTTCTTACGAGCTTACGCTTCGTCTCAATATCGGCGGCAGAATCGTACCATTCGATTTTGAGATAGATTGCCATCTGATCCAGCACACCCTCGTCGCAGGTCTCCACTTCGGAGAACGTCATACCGGTGTCGAGATATTCAAACATCCGATCTTGTAGCTCCCCGTAGACAGCAGACAGAACTTGCGCCCACGGTTGAGCGGCAACGATCCGCGGCAGGCCGTCCGTGATCCTTGCGTCCCGCAGGTTAATCATCCTCGATACCTCCGTAGATGATCGTCGGCGTTCCGCTCAGTTTCGGAATCTGCACAACGGCTTTCCCTGAATCCGTCCCGTTCTCGACCACCTTGTAGATCGGCTGGCGCAGCTCCACCCGTTTTACGCCCGCTGCCCGCAGACGGGAAGCCAGCTCCAACGGGTTAATGTCCCGCCCAATGGAACGCTGCCACACCTGAAACTCTTCCACGGCCTTGGCGACGTTCTCCTGAACAATGCTCGCACCCTTGGAATTGCCAGAACCGATGTAATAGGTGAAGTCGATGTTGTACTCTACTTCCTCCGGGGCCTTGCAGATCACAAGGTCTGTCATGGGGCGGCGGGCTTCGTTCATCAGATACGTTTGCATTTCTGTCATATCCTTTTCACTCGGAATCTTGCCGCCGGTCAGCATGAAGAAGATGTAGACCGTACAAGCAACATTCCGCGGGCTGACAGCGATTGCGCTCTCCACGTCCGACCGGAACGACATAGCCCAGAACTCGTAAGCGTCCTTGGGGCCAGCGCAGGAGTAGGTCGTAGGAGAAAGCCAGATTCTACGGGTCAGGCTGTCGTCGCTCTCCACGTCTGCGCCGCCGCTGCTGGTGTCGGTGTTCTCCACCGCCGCCACATACGGAATGGCATCAACCAGAGTATCGACAACGCCGGGAGGAATGTCGTTGCTGCCCGCGCCTACCACTTCGGCCTGTGCCAGCACGTCCACATAGGTCTTTCCAATGTCGATCTGCGCATAGTCCATCGTGGAAAAATAAACGCCCGCGGCAGTTCTGACGCGGGTTTCCTGCGGAATCATGGCTACGGTTTTCAATGCAGCCGAAAGAGAAAAGCGAACTGTCACCGTTGCATAGGTCGCGCCGTTTCGTTTGACACCAAACGGCAAGCCCATGTTGTCCAGCTCTGCGCCGGTCGCCGTTTTCAGCAGCGCACAGCGGGTGCGTTTCTCTGCAACCTGCATCATCATGTAGTACAGCTCCGTCATGCTTTGCAGCGTAAGCGTGATCGGGTCTGCTTTGTTCAGGGGCGGGGCCGTGCCGTTCACGGCCTTATAGTTC
>ERZ1027232.1152-NODE-1152-length-12878-cov-11.437729_pt1 | contig 12878 bp, 30 predicted proteins | sample MGYA00519478_ERZ1027232 | MGnify/ENA primary metagenome ERZ1027232 (study PRJEB26926, sample SAMN06164468) | human gut metagenome | biome: ENVO:00009003; feature: ENVO:2100002; material: ENVO:00002003 | host: Homo sapiens | place: USA | collected 2012 ...
GAGATGTAGCTCCGTCTCGTGGGCTCGGAGATGTGTATAAGAGACAGATCTTAAATATCGCAAGCTTAAACTTTGTTTAACTTTCTATATTTCAATGTGTTACCAAATTTTTCAACGGTGGTGCCGCTCCGCTTGTTGCCTCCACGCCTGGATAGTTGGTTATTTAAACACGTGATCTATAAATACCGTATTAGTTTGCCATTCTCCGCGCTTTTTGAAAACGAAATACCCGCGTATTGTTGCCGTTTCATTCATTCCGTTTGCAAAATCATAAGCGGCTTGTTGGTCCTTTCCGAATTCTTCGTTTATCGTTCCGCTGTTATTGCTCACCCTATAGCGTAGCTTTGCAGGGGCTTTTGTTCTATCTGTAATAATATTCATACTTTCCGTTTTGTGCAATTGCTTGCGGTTAATACTTATTTCCCTTGTAATCCTGTGTGGTAGCCATCAAGCCATATTAACAACTCTTTTGGGGTGTAATAGCCGCTTATACGCTTGTTCGGGTAACGTGTCGTATTTCTCCGTTGTCGCCATCCGCCAATATTATAGCGTATGTATGTTTCGGCAAACTCGATGGATTGAGGGAGAAACCATTTGCCCTGCAATATGATTGTAATTGCCTTAACGCTTCTTTCTGTGTTAGATTCATATTCTTATGGCGCTGATTTCAACATATATTTTGATAAAAGGATGGATTTACTTTTCTCTATCTCGCTATTGGTGTCAATACCAATCTGCTGGTAGAATCCGACATTACCGGAAAGACATTCATACGCAATTTTCAATGTTCTACGTTCTTCTTTTGTAAAACCTACGCGGAACGTGGAGAAAATAGCCAATGCGGCTTTAAAATCACCGCACCGGAGTAATGAGATTGCTTTATTGGTTTTCGTTTCCATTTCCCCACAACTTTTTAGCAAGCTCATAATTCTTTTGTGCCTCATTAACTGCTTTCTTGGCATAAGTAAGAGTATAAGCATGTTCACGCGGATATTTGCCAGACTTTACACCTTCATGGTATTCTTTCGCTTGTTCCAACTTGTGTTTGTAGAAGTCAATGCTTTCCGGCATTGAGAGATTAATCGTATTGGCTCTTTCTTCCCAATATTTGGCCACTCTTTCATGTTCATTTGCCTTATCAATGAACTCAACGCTTTTACCCATGTTGTTCCAAGCATCATCTATTGCTTTTCTATGCCTTCTTTCGCTATGATGTCCGACCTTGATAGGTTCTCCAAGTGAAAGGAAATCTCTATCCTTATTCGATTTATCAAAGTATTGCTTGCTTTTACGTTCAGACGATGCGGCCCATTCATGTCTGCGTTCTGCCCTTTGTTTCGCCCATTCCTGAACATTAAAACCGTCAGCCCTTACTATAGAGTAATAGTAAAAACCGTCTTTCTCGAAAATCAGATTGAAAACTATGCTTTCGTTTTCTTTGCCATACTTGGTGGTAACTAGAATTTCTTCACCTCTTTCGTACTTTTCTTCGCACTTTGCCAAAAACACGTTTGGCGCAAACTTGTAATATGTGTTCATTGCTCTTATGTATTAAATTGCTAACTTTAATATTTCTATATCTCGAATAAGTCTATTGGCTCTCTGCCTTTCATTACTTGCAAAGTCTTCATTACAGATACTTTCGTAGAATGCCGCATTTTCTTCTGCTTCTTTTAACGACATCTCTTTGCGTTCTATCAAAGACTTTATTGTATCAATATCATTGCTATTAATAATTTCTTCTAAAGCTGTCTTCTTTGTTAATTCGATTGTTGCTTTCATTGCTCTTGTCTTTTAATTGTTAGTAATATTGGTTTCTTTTAAGTATTGTAAAGATACTCATTATCAATGAATTAGCCAAATATTTACACAATTATTTTAGTCGTAAAATACTCATAACCAAAGATTTAACTTTTAGAGTAAAACAGCAAACATAATACAGATGATGCATCGGAAATGGTTACTTTGTATAGCTCAACCATTTCCCTTTTTTAATTTATCTAAAAACTTGCTATCCCCTAAGTAATCAGCACTGATAGCCTTCTTGCTTTCGATAATCTGCTCTAAAAGTATTATACCTTCCTTTCTTATTTCTTCAGTTTCATTATAACCGCAAGCGTTGTCAACCATTATCTCTATGTTTGATTTGGGTTTAGAAAGTTGTTCACAGAGAATTTTCAACCGCCAGTAACAGAAATCAATTGTGGATATGTGTTCTAACTTGTTCATAATTCTATATGTAAATGATAAGTATTAATAATGGCAAACAAATAAATAGCCACAGTGATGATGCTGTCTATACATACAGCCCAACTGCCAAGGCTTTGAAATCTTGATAGGGATAGAACCATAACCGCCAAAAAACAAACCAATTGGCTTGTCATTAGTCCTGCCATTAATGTTATCCATCCAAAAATATCCAGAACACTCATTAGAAGAAGCATAGGATGCTCTTTTAAATATGCCTTTATCTTTTCCTTGGGAAGATATCTATATTTGTATGTGCGGGAATATACTCTCTTACAGTTTAAGGCTTTCATAATTTCATAGAAAGCAAGAAATCCCACCAATAAGTAAAATATGTGCTTCATTGCTTACTTCCTTTCAACAATTCCGGGTTATCAAACACATTACCAATCACTTCGCATCTATCGCTGACATACCACAATGGGGTAAAGCCACATGCCTTGTTCTTGTAGCAGAACATTCCTTTATGAAATAGTACTTCAACTGTAAATTGGCAGGAACTTTCGCTTTCATGAATCAGTATTAGATCATGTTCGAAGATGCTATTACCGTTCTTATCGGTTATTTCGCTGAACTGACAGACTCTTTCAGGAAGAACTACACAAGTTGTCTTTTTTGGAATAGGTTCAGCATCTTCAACGAGTGTAATAGTTGGGTAGTATCTTGGATATGTTGTCAAAGATCCTTCTATCCACTGTCCTGTTTCAAATTCTTTCCCTCTTTAATTTTCCATGAACACAGCTTAATATATCTGATTTGTTCACACCAGTTTTCCTATATGCTTCGAGAGCAGAACCAAATATGTTAATAACATTTTTTGTGTGCCTATCAATTTGCTGAATAGGTATTCCTCTTGAACTTTCAAAACCATATTTCCCAAGTTGTGCCTTGATAGGCTTCTTCCCATGAGCAAATGCGTGCTTTATATTTTCAGAATAGGTAGCCCACTCTAAATTACAAACACGATTATCAGTTTTGTTACAATTTATATGATTTATAGTCCTTTTGCCTAAAGGATTAGGAATAAATGATTTTGCTACTAATATATGGACAAGCCACGTTTTTCTTACTCCATCTTTACATAGCCCGACAGATTTATATCCATAACTCGCATTGCTTATAGTTTTGATTCTACCATATTTTTTATATATTCCTCTTTTATTGTCCACTATTTTGTCCAAAGAGCGAATGCGACCTAAATTACTGACTTGGTATAATCCTTCATAATTTGGTATGTCAGCCCATATTTCATGTTCATTACTCAGCTCCTTATCATGGAAACCGTGCTCACAGGCTGTCTTATAAGCCCTATCACGAAGGGCGTTCAAATTAATATTTTCCATAATCATATAAGTTTTAATGCTTCCTGTAATCCGGCTTCAAGTGCTTCCTCGTAGGTATTATAACGGACAATAGGTCTGTCAGACAATCCTATCAAGTCATGGGTAGGTATTGTCAGAATATCGTAAAGCCAATAATCTCCATACATATAGCCTATTTCAATATGGAGACATTTAGTGTCACGCAGCCACTTTTGTGCAATGGACTGAGCGGGACGACTATAACACAATTTTGGCAAATCCTTATTCGTTCGGAACACAGATTGCATTATCCGATTATTGTCTTCTTTAATAATATCTTTGCAATACTCATTAAACCCTTTCTCTTTCAGCAGCTTTGCTGTTTCTAATGCTACAAGTTCTTCGGTCATGGTTATTCTCCTTTCTTTTGTTGGTTATCACACTCTTCACAATGTAATTTATAAGCATAGGCAAACATCTTTAACGTAACAGAATCAAAGTTAAAATCTGCCTGTTTATCTTCTATGACAACTGAAACACATAATTGGCCGTCGCAAAAGTCAATATATGCCTCACCACCTCCAATCCCTTTAATGGAAAAGGTTTGTGTCTGTACACTATCCATGATTCTCCTCCTTTAGTCTTTTAATTAGGGCATCAGCGCAATTAAGCGAATATTTAGCTACTGCCTCAGAATTAATACCATTCTCGTTTGCTATAACAACTTTAATAATGTCTTTTGCCAATTCGTACCTACGTTGTTCCCAATCAATGTTTTCACTAAAGAAATTAAGTTCTGACACCTTGATATACATGTTTCCCACCAATGCAGTACCATCATCATATAAATCCTTAATCTCTACAATTTCTCCAGTTGCTTTTATTGTTGCTTTCATAATTTATTTCTCTTTAAGATTTACCTCAATTGAATATTTGTCAGTTAGCTCGGTTTTTATTGCCTCCTTACATAAAGTCCATAACATGTTATAGCCTCCTTGACGTTTTATTTCATCGGAAACCATACATCGAATCCAGTTGTCTAGAGAAACATCATTTCCATAAGTATTATGGAAAACTCGTTTAACCTCCTCTCTAATGATAGGAATCATTATCTCCCTTATATCCTCTTTAGTCAACTTTAGTTCGTTGTGGATATAGTTCTTTACTTCTCTGTATCTATATTTACTCATAATAATTATCCAATAAGTTTACGTTCTTGTTTATTCCTTCTCCGTTATTATACATCCTATTTACATCATCCATAGCACTAATGTATTAATTCGACCAATACCTTCTTTACAAGTTCATAGCGTGATAATTGCCAATCTTTCGCAATATCATCTATTTTATCATCATAATGATTGTCATAAACATACTGATTCAAGTTGTCAATAAACCCATCACCGTCAAGACCTTCATCACAATCATCAAACATGTTAAGTTCACAGGCTAATTGGGAGCAATCACAGTGACTAACCCAATCATAAACACGATCATCACAAACATTGGTCTGTCTGTTGTATTTTTCTCCAACGTGTATTACTTCACCGCAAAATTCACATCTATGCTCTTTGCGAGCGATAGGAGTTTTATTCCTTAATACTTTTATCATTTTAACTCGTTAATTAAAGCATCAGCACAAGCAATTGCAAACCGAGCAATGCTTATAGGTATTGTATGTTTCTCTCCTTTCTTGTAATCTGCTTCCGAACTAGCGTAACCAACTATTGTTTTATCACTTAAAATCCCTTGCATGGCAGCTTTCGCCAATTCGTATCTACGTTGTTCCCAGTCAATAGCTGAATTTCCAAGATTTAAAAAGTCAAGTTCACACTCTCTGAATACCATATTATCACATACATATATGTTATCTCCACTATGTAACGCATTGGTATTTGTTTTCGGAATTACATCTACCAAAACCCCTGTTGATTTTATTCTTGCTTTCATATTTAAAATTCTGATTTAATAATAGTACCAAATGAACGATACCTACGCCAAACCATATTTCCACGCTGAATTTCAGTAAGCCAATCACAAGCCTTAAAAACTTGTCCTACATTGTATAGGAATGGTCTTTTTTGTATTTTTCTTTTTATTCTTGCTTTCATATTTAATCGAAATACATTACTTTCTTACCTATACATACCTTGAACCTTGAAAGAGATTCACTATATTGTGTAATATTATTGGGATTATATTTGTTAACAAAACATCCAGTACGTTTATGGTATCTGACACAAGCATTTTCAGGAGATTTAGCCAATATTTCTTTCTCATCGCTAAAACTAAAAAATAAACTATCTCTATATGATACCTTATACCACTTAACTTGGTTTCTTATCTTTTTAAAATACTTTGCTTTCATTGTTCCTCCTTTATTTTAAAATGTTCAATCAATTCGTTTACGGTAGCCTTGTGAACGGTATCCGTATTGACATCAATATGATAGTAAACCCAATAAGTAGAGAACTTGATTTCAGGACACAGAATCCATTTATCCCCATCGGTAAACCATTGGTACTTGTCTGTATCATCCCTTAATGCAGCGATAGCTAAGAAAAGTTCCTCATTCGCTCCGCAATCAATAAATTTCCCACATAAAGCACTATGTTTGTCAAAAGGGAGGTCAAAAGAATCCGCAATCACATAACTAGGAGTATCAAATCCTTTTATTGGATATTGATAAGCCCATATTATACTACAATCAACTGTCCATTCAGGATAGTTTTTGGAATACCCAAATTCTTCCAGCCCTCTCCGAAGCTCCGGTGTGTCTTTGCGTATAAAGCAAGGTGTTGTAAATCCCATAATTATTCCTCCTTCCCAACTTTAACATATCCGTTTTCGATGCACCAGCACAGCATTTCATAGGCTGCATCAATGAGTTCTTTACTCTCTGTAATCTTTATCATAGACCTAGTATAATATTCCATATACAAGCATGTATAGCTATCTGCAAGTTTTTGGATGGTAAGCACTTGATTGCCGATGAAGCAAGGCAGCTTATCGAGAATATCCTGCAAGGTGTAAGTTGTACGACAATAGTCGTAATTCGTATCGGCATCCAGAGAGGTTACAACCATGTTATCTGGATCTGATTCACTCCACTCGAAACACATGCTCCCATCGCTCGTATCAAACCCAATCTTCTGCAAATGTTTCATCTGTTCAACTGATAACACCTGTTTCATTTCTTTTCCTCCTCCATTTTAATCTCTGTTATTTTACCACGATTGACAAAACACTGACCTATTCCCAAACCTAGTATGGCACAATAGTTATCATCTAAAATATTACAGCATTCCCGGGATAAGGAACACTCATTACAAAATCCTTCTGATGGTTCATACAACACACCATCTATTATTATTCCGCTATTTATTTCCATATTAGTCTCCTTTCTCTTTAATCCGTTCCAGTACATCCCTGTTGGCTTCGAGTATCTCGTCAAAAGACGGAATAGGCATCCACATGTCACACTCGTAGTCGTTCCAATCCTCAAATTCAAATCCTCCGTCTGTCGCAACGTATGGCGATCTCCCGGATGAAACAACGATATAGCCACTAACAATCGCTCCATTTGATACCATTCTGCAAAGGACAAGCTTGTTTGGCTCCGGCAACCGTTCCTTAACGCTTATCCAAGGAGATTGTTTTGACTGCCATTCTGCACCTAATATAAAAGGACATTTAACATTTTTGCTACTATAATATCCATCATATGCCTGTGCATGATTAGGGCAATCTTGACAGCCCATTTCGCATTGTGAGCTTATTGCCGCTTCTTCTACTGTCTGTTTCATATCCTATCCTTTGAAATTTCTCATGTATTCGCAATCCTCATCACATACACCTTTCTTTGCACAGTGAGAGATATTAGTTCCCCGCTCATATTCAAAATTATAACATAGGTTTCTGTGTTCTTTCCTTCTTTCCATAGGACCAAGTGTTCTTGCTGAACTCCATGATTCATAGTCATTGCTATACGCCTCTTTAAGAACGCATCCATCATCGTTATATAGCTTTCTAACTTCATTCATAATCTGTTCCGTTTTGAGGATTATCCATTAAACTTAAACTCATCCATATATCCCATTTCTTTCAAGCGGATATTAAACTCTTCAACCGAATCATTATTAGGAATGAATCGCTCAAGAACATCGTTAAAAGGGTGCAGATAGTTTTTTAAAATATCATTAGCCTCTTCTTCTCCACGTTTCTTCCCTAATCGGTCTTTGCATACTTCTATGTAATCATCTTTTGTCATATTGTAGTGCGTGACTGTATCAACAATTGTACTAAACCTACAATATAAGCCGTTTGGCTGTTGGGCTATAAATGATCCCATAATTACCTCCTTCTGATCTCGTTTTGAGCCATACGGTAGACATTAAACCACCGTATAGCCAATATTTATTTCTTCATTAAGTCAATGCGCTTTTTCAATGTGAGAAGGTAGTCGTGCATCTGTATTTTTTGCTGCTCCATTAAAGCAACCTGATTTTTACCAGCTATTTCAACAGCATCTTTTCGACCAAGAAACAGAACTAACTTATTATGTTTGTCCACCAACTCATTATATTCGATATACATACGGTCAAGAGGGGTATCAGCCACGTGATAAGCCTTCTCAAAGACATCTTTAGGACTCCAGCTTTCATATCCATCTTCATAACGGACATGGTAGCCTGCATCATCAAAATTTTCCACTGACGGTTTTTCTCTAAGAAGATGTTTTCCCCACGCATCACCTCTTGTCATAGGTTCTGCTTCAATCTGTTTTGTTCCAATATACTTTTTCATATCAATATGGATTTTACAAAGCCCGTCCAAGGCTATTTAATTCATTTCTTTCTTGTTTTGAATTAAATTTGTGATTTATGTACAAATAATCGTTCTGTAGCATTCTTGGTTATCGTCTGATTAATAGCTGTTTTTAATTCCTGTTCCCAGATACATACGAAGTCAGTCGGTGCGTTATATTCCGAAACAAACACTTTGTGCCCATCTGCTACTTTGTCCCTGCACCATTTCCATAACTCATCATGGTTAATATGATAGCTGTATCGTTTTACGCCTTTATAAGGCGGATCACAGTAAATAATTGAGCAGGACGGTAATACTAAGTCTTTATAATCCCGATTCAGGAATACAACACCTTTCAGGTTATCAACTTGACACAAAGTATTCCTAATCGCTTCACCAATGTAATCTCGAAAACCTTTTTTTATCTTCACTGCATGACCGGAGTACCCACCATCGAAAAACCTACCGTTGTAACTACCCATAAAACCTACCCATCCGATGTAATTTATTGAATAATCTTTTCCTTTGCGATTATAACAATCACGGACATCATTATAGTAATCTCTTTCAATTATCAAGGGAGGTTGCCACCCATCTATCAGTGCTTTCCACATTTGTATCAAATACGGATTATTATCGTTTGCAATTCGATTACCACCTACTTTATCAATCATATTACATCCACCACAAAACGGCTCAACATAATACTGATCATCTTTTCTATCTTTCAAGATTATAGGCAAAATATACTTTGCTATTCTTGATTTACTACCCATATATTTCATAATTATACACAAGCTAAATGACCATAGGCGCATTCTGACATGTTACCATGTTTATTTACATGGTCAACAAAATCCTCCAAAGGAACGGCATATATCTCTTCTCTTGCTTTTACAATGGGAGCGCCACCACCAGTGATACTTACTTGAACAGTGTCCCAATAAACGTACTTCTGACATTCTTTGGTCAATTCACTTTCTATTACTGTCAGTCGAGCAAAGGCGTCGTTATATTCTCCAGCCAATTTTTCTATCTTATTAATATTCTTATTGTTATTATCCTTATACGCTCTAACGATCTCAATCCAATCCAAATAAGCTTGCCTTGCCTTTTGTTTAGCACACTGCTCCATAGAATCGGTAATGACATCGCCATTTTCTTCCATCTCCTCACAAAAATGATCTACCCAACTAAATGGGTCATACTCAATAAATTCTTCTGTTCTACAAAACGGACAAGGAACATCCTCTCCCTTATCGTAAAGATTACCATTCTCGTCACAGTAGTCTAAATCTTGCAATTTGCCATTGACACAGCACGCATCTGGATAGCTTGCACCCCAATATGGAAATTCGGGGCATGTTTTTTTATTTTCACTCATTTCCTTATTGTTTATCGAAAATCTTAATACACTCAAATAAATATTTTGCCACTGTTGGATTTACCGCATTGCCGATACTCCCAACTCTGTGTGACCAATTGGGAAACCCATCATCATTTCTAACAGTGCTATGCGCTGGGATTTCAAGAATCCTTTTTGCGCAAGTATATCCGACACTCGTATCTGATGTCCACTGTTTAAATATCGAGTTAAAGCATCCATTGTTGCAAATGTCGCCTTGTAGTCCGATTTTATTGGAGTAGGCAATAAGATAAAGTCTTTCCCTTTTGTGCGGGTATCCAAAAGCGTAGTTTGATATACATTGCCATTCCGCATCATACCCGATTTTGGAAAGGTCGCATAACACCTGTTCGAAGCCGGAAATAACAAGAGCTGGGGAGTTCTCAATGATGACGTATTTAGGTCTAACCTCCCGTACAATTCTATACATCTCACTCCATAAGCCGGATCGTTTCCCTTTAATACCTTCACGTTTTCCGGCAACGCTGATGTCTTGACACGGAAATCCTCCACTAATGATGTCCACATATCGAAGCCCGGTTGTTTTTGTAATATCTGTGAATCTTTCTGCATAAGGAAATTTATTTTTTAATATTTCACCTTGAAATTTTTCAATTTCACAATTCCATAGGGTTTTAATCCCTGCCATTTCAGCACCTAATTCAAAGCCACCAATGCCACTGAATAAGGAGCCGTGAGTCAATTTACTTTGCTTCATTTCTATTCAGTTTTGAATTTCTTGTTTATTTCTTTTTCAGCAGCTCTGGCCCCTTTCTTGAAACCTTCCACAAAGCTGTCAAAACAAGCTCTATGGATTTCTAAAGTACATCTTCGCATAAGTGGACAAATCGAACATTTTTGGCTAAGTCCGGCTGACTTCTTGGCTATTTTCGTTACATTTTTCATTGGTTTTGAGGGTTATTGTTTTTCTTCATTTTTCAAAAAGCCACTCCGGTCAGGATATACCTTTTGTACCAGTTTCTCCATTTCCTCAATAGCTTTATAGGCATTATTTATATCATCTTCACGATAGGGATTGTTAGGATTATCGCCAAATAAACCATATATGACCTTGTATGAGAGCCTGTGAGCACGTTGCCTATCAATGTACTTTTGCCCACAGGTAGCAGTACCGTCAAGCGTTCCGCCAAGGCTGTTTGTAACAGCCATAAGCCTTGCCAACAATTTCTTTTGAGTTTTATTCATTTCTATTCCGTTATTAGTTAATCTTCTTTATTACATAGGCAATCGTCACAGCTTTCGCATAGATTACCACATACATCGCAATGCGTGCCTGAATAGAATAAATCAAACAGTTCACCACATCTATCACACTTCTCTATTGTATCAGGGAATACAGGTAAATGTTCTTGTAAATAGTATATCACGGAGAAAGCCTGTTGACTATTGAGTTTAGGCATTTCCCTTACAGATATCGCATCTGGGCATTCTCCCTGTAAAAACATGAAAAATTCATTGAGCAATTCTAAAGATGATTTACCCTTTATATTACCCTGTTGACGTTGAAATTTGATTCTACTCATTTCTTTATAGTTATACATTTGTGTGGCTGTTTCCCAAAGTGGGTTAACCGGAGCACATGGATCTAAATCAAACTTCCACTAACTCACCGTTTTCCAGTCTATACCATGTGTCGGCCTTTACAATCTCTCCATCAACTACTACAGCCTTCCAATCGACAATATCATACGTATCTTCCCCTTCTTCAGCTATGACCAAAATTGCACCAATTCCGCCATGTACACCTTATCGTATGAACAAAGGGGATTATACCATTCTACATTGTCACCTTTTACCTTGTTCCATGCACTTATCTTCATCAATGCAAGATTAGGGTAATCACTATCTACTGCCAATAGTCCAATATTCATTACTTTATAGTTTTGAGCCTTTTCAGACTACATCGTTAATACTAATTTCTCCTTTCAAAACTCGTGCTACCTGCCTGTCGATAATCTCTTGAAATTCAATTTGGCAGATAAGCGAGCAATCCGGTATAATCTCTTCCGGCATTTCTCCACGGTTAGGAGAAAGCTCATCAAGAAATATTTTTCCAGATTGGTCTTTCAGACACGTTGCTCCTACTTCTCGTTCAATTTTAGCCATCCGATCAAACACTTTCGGAAAATCCTTCCGTATCTTATTCCAGTAGCCCATTCCACCTTTGACACAACCGATACAATTATTGTTATTGTAACCCATCTTGTACATGGCAGGGATTTCAATGCCAGCTTTCCAAAGCATTCCCATTGCATCTTGCTTGGTTATCTGTCGCTCGATAAGTGGGAACAACGGCTTTGTATCAGGATATTGCTGTTTAAAGCGGACAGCACGGTTTATTTCTTTCGGGTCAAAGTCGAATCCCCAGACTTGACCGTCCCAATTTCCCAACTCTTTTTCCAGCTTGTAACGGACTTGTTTCTTTAATTCGAATGTGCAAGCTGCACCAGTAGGACCATTAATAAATCTTTTCTTAGCCAACACATCCTCTACGTTAAGATACTTATCGCTGCGAATGGTATGAATTGGCCGCCCGTACCATCTCTCGCAATCTGAGATAAATCGGACATTATCTGGATGCCCGGAACCTGTTTCGATATAATAGAGTTGTACATCGTTATACAAGTTCAATGCTATCTTACAAGCTACTGCGGATGTTACACCGCAAGAAAACCATGCTATTATCATTTGATTCCTTTCTAATCAGTTATTAGTTAATTGGCAATTTCATAAAGCACATCCATATTGTCTTGCTCTGTCTTCCAGTAGTATGTCCGAAAAGAGGTTTATAACCTCTCACCGTTTTATGACCTTTCTTTTTTAAGCAAACATCACTTATGTGAGATGGAGTAATACATAATTTTGCACCAGCTTCTCTGACAGAAGCATATACACCTATCAACTTCCTGCCTTTAATAACGACAACAGATTTCTTATTTTTAAACTTCTACGTTTCGCCCACTTTGAGTGGTAGGTCATTCTCTTCCCTTTATTATGCGGAGTACAACCTTTCAAGAACCTACCGTTTACTAAATTTCTCTCAGGTCGCTCAGGCGGTATATATAATTCACTCATTTCTATTTCTGTTTTGAGGG
>ERZ1027232.1156-NODE-1156-length-12855-cov-4.409219_pt1 | contig 12855 bp, 8 predicted proteins | sample MGYA00519478_ERZ1027232 | MGnify/ENA primary metagenome ERZ1027232 (study PRJEB26926, sample SAMN06164468) | human gut metagenome | biome: ENVO:00009003; feature: ENVO:2100002; material: ENVO:00002003 | host: Homo sapiens | place: USA | collected 2012 ...
CTGTGTAATCTGTGGTGAATTAATTCATAACCGCTCAGAAACGAATTAATCCCGCCAACGGAATACATTAATATAGACTGTTATGTTAGAAACAAGCATTTTAAATCAAGTACGCAGCGTCTTCCAAAACCTGGAAGCGCAGTACACTTTTCATATCACCTGCCATCCCCGGCACGAAAGCGCACAGGAACTGACAGAGTTGCTGAAAGATGTAGCAGGATGTTCCGATAAACTCTCCTGTGAGGTAACTGAAACCGAAGAACCGAAATTGGAATTCTCTTTGCTGAAAAACGGGAAAGAAACCGGTGTCAAATTCCGCGGAATACCGAACGGTCATGAATTCACATCTTTGCTTCTGGCAGTACTGAATGCCGATGGAAAGGGGAAAAATCTTCCTGATGAAGCCATCAGCCGACGCATCCAGGCGTTGAAAGGACCTATTTCATTGCAGACTTATGTATCATTGACATGTACCAACTGCCCCGATGTGGTGCAGGCCCTGAATATAATGGCTTTGCTGAACGGACAGGTCACACACGAAATGATAGACGGTGCTCTTTTCCAAGAAGAAGTGGATGCATTGAAAATACAAGGCGTACCGTCCGTCTATGCCAACGGTAAATTGCTTCATGTAGGACGCGGCACCTTAGGCGAACTTCTACAAAAGCTGGAAGAAATGTTCGGCTCCGAACCTATGGGAAATGCAGAACCTATCTCACGGACTTATGATGTCCTTGTATTAGGCGGTGGGCCGGCAGGTGCCTCAGCTGCGATTTATTCAGCCCGCAAGGGATTACGGGTAGCTATTATAGCTGAAAAAGTCGGTGGTCAGGTAAAGGAAACCGTAGGAATCGAGAACCTGATTTCCGTACTGCAGACTACAGGTGCACAGTTGGCAGACAATTTAAGAAGCCATATCAATCATTATCCCATCGACTTGTTTGAAGACCGTAAAATAGAGAAGGCGGAGCTTCAAGGAAAAGAAAAGAGGATTTCAGTAGTGGGCGGTGAAGTATTCATATCTCCCAGTGTTATCATCGCCACCGGTGCAAGCTGGCGCAAACTGAATGTGGATGGTGAAACGGAGTATATAGGCAGAGGAGTAGCTTTTTGTCCGCATTGCGACGGGCCGTTCTATCAGGGAAAAGACGTAGCCGTTATCGGTGGAGGAAACTCCGGTATAGAAGCAGCCATCGACTTGGCAGGTATCTGCCGGAAAGTGACTGTCTTTGAATTTGCGGATACGCTGAAAGCTGACCAGGTACTGCAAGAAAAGGCGAAAAGCTTGCCGAATGTAGAAATCTTCACTTCTTCACAGACCACAAAGGTAGTGGGAAACGGTGATAAGGTAACAGCTATCCGCGTCAAAGATCGTGTAAGTAGTGAAGAACGGGATTTCCCATTGGATGGTATCTTCGTACAGATTGGTTTGGCAGCCAATAGCGCTCCTTTCCGTGACATGCTGGAAACGACTCCAATAGGCGAAATCAAGATCGACGCTTTTTGCCGCACCACACTTCCGGGAGTTTATGCGGCAGGAGATGTTTCGAACGTTCCCTACAAACAGATAGTAATTGCAATGGGTGAAGGTGCAAAGGCGGCACTGTCGGCATTTGATGACCGCATCCGGGGAATTGCATAATAGGTACGCGGACGACGCGGATAGAGTATCTTCATTCCCCTCCTCCTCGGGAGGAGGGGAATGAAGATAGTACTGTCAATCATCTACCTATCTGTTTACAAGAAAGGAATTCAACGATATCCTCTTTTTCTGCCATGTCCAATTTCTGCCGTATGACCGTCTTACGTTGATACACCGTCCGTATGCTTTGCTGGATAACCACGCTAATCTCTTTCGTCGAAAAGTCCGACTTTAACAAACAGCAGAGTTGCAGTTCCTTTTCATTCAGGATATTTCCATACTTCTGACTGATACGGGTATAAAAGCCATCATGTACCATGTCGATAGTCTTATATAAATCACTCCAAACCAGCAAATCATCCACCGCTACATCTTTATTGGCTATCCGTCCCATCTGTACCAATAGCTCCTGATGATCGGAACTGGGATTCGTAGCCACAATACGTATCAGACCTAACTGCTGAAGCAGCATCTTCTTGACAAACTTATCATTATTGCCGCTTTCATCGCCTTCCGTCTCATGCAGCAGACGGCGCAAGGCCTCCAGTTCTTCTTCCTTTTCCACGAGTAAATGCTTTCTTCGCTGCAAATACCAGACGACAGTCAGCAACAACAAAATACAGAGAGCCACCACTCCGACAAAGAAGGTCCGTTCTTTCTGTTTTTCCAGTTGCAGATTCATATTCTGCTGTTGGAGTAACAATTGTACCTTCCCTTTTTGGGCTATCACCCGTTGGTCACGGATAAAGTTGTTATACAACCGGTTTGAGAAGAACGCCACATCCCGGATTGTAAAAGAACGGCTATCTATATAATTCATCAACGTTTTCTGTACCAGATAAAAATTAGCCAACGATAAGTCCTGGTCAATATAGGGCGAACGCACACTATCCCCCATTTGTATATAGTAGCGGGCGGAATCCACCTGCCCCATATTCAGGAAATAACGTGAAAGAGCATAATAAGATAAGGACTCGAAAGGGTGTTTCGTCTCTTTATACTCTTGTAAACTATGGCGTTGCAAATTGATGGCTTCCTGATTCTTCCCGGAGTCACTCAATATATCAGCATAGTTGCGCATCACATAGTATAACGCCTTTAGAGAGTCTGCGGATGTATACAGGCATTCGGTAGCTTTACGGAGAGCCAGCAGCGCAGAATCATTCTGATTTGCACAGTAGTATGATATCGCCAGACTGTTGTAATTGGAATATCGCCGGGTGGAATCAGGCTCTATAGCTATCAATTGCTTCTGCAAGCGTATCAGACCTTCAAAGTCATCATTACCTTCCCCTATATTCGCTACGGACCGCAGCAAATCAAGACGGGCTGCCGTATCACCACGCAGGGCTGCAATGCGATTCCCTTCGGCCATCATCTCAGTGGCTTCTTTATATCTCTCGCTATCGTAGAAGTAATGCGCCGCCAGTTTATAGGTACGCAGTAATTGTAATGTGTCGCGTACGTCCGGCCTCCCATAATAATCCAGAGCGTATAATAGCAAAGAGTCTTCATTCATCACCCAATGCGCATTATAGTGGGCTTGCCCCATAGCCAATGCAAACCGTGCCCGCAATGAATCCGGCAATATTTCGGGATCTTTCACCGACCGAAGCAGAGCAATCGCCTCCTCTGCATTCTGCTGTAACATCTGCTCCGCCTTTTCTATCTGGATGCGTTGTGACGGCAGGGCTTCTGCACATGCTGCCAATGCCAACACGCATACCCAACCTATCAAACCATGTTTTAATGCTTTCATGCCGTCCTTCCTTCTTGCTTTAAGTCTTTGCAAAGATAGATATTTATCAATTAACGGAAGTTACGGCATCCCATTTTTTGCACTTTTCTTTATATATAAACTTGAAATAGGAAGATATAAACTTTTCTATAAACCGCAGTTCAAAACATTTTAATTATCAGACAGTTGCAAAATCCATTGCACTTTATTTAGTGCCACATATAAACCGCTTTTCTCCCCCGTTCCCCCTACCTTTGTCATGTTCAAAGAACAGAAATAATCACTAAAAATAATAAGAAAAATGAAGAGACTAGGTATCATTTCAGGAGTATTATTCCTATGTACCTCCCTGATGGCAGCAAACAAAATCACAGGGAAAATCATCGATGAGAGTAACAATCAGCACATCGAGTATGCCAATGTCAGCCTGCTGACTCAGGATTCGACATTCATCACCGGAGTTGCCACAGATAACGGTGGCGGCTTCCTGCTGAAAGAAGTAAACGATGGAGATTATATCTTATGCATCTCATGCGTCGGATATGAAAACTCCTATCTCTCCATCCGCAACCTGCAAGCCAATCTGAATCTGGGAGAACTACCCTTATCGCCCGACAATGTAATGCTGGAAGGTGTTACCGTCACAGCCAGCCCCATCATCAAAAAGACCGACCGGCAAATTATCCTCCCGACCGAAATGCAGACTAAAGCCGCTTCCAACGGAGTTTCCTTACTGAGAAATCTACAACTGTCGCGCATTCTGATCAATCCGACAGACAACAGCATCACGATTCCCGGAGGAGACAATGTGCAACTTAGGATTAACGGCGTAGAAGTGACTCAAGCTGAAATAATTGCCATCCGCCCGACAGATGTGATCCGCATCGAATATATAGACAATCCCGGCGCACGTTATGGAAATGCAGGAGCTGTATTGAACTACATTGTAAAGAGAAGAGAATCAGGAGGGAGTATCTCTGCCGATCTCACCAACGGAGTATCCGATACGGGATATGGCGAACATAATCTCGCCGCCAAATACCACTTCAACAAGTCAGAGCTCAGCACTACCGTATATTGGGGACAGAGAGATCTGAAGTGGACACGCGAAAACTATGAAAGTTTCCACTTCCCGGAGGCTTATCAGGAGAGCAGAGAAGTGGGAGAACCTACCAAAGTAAAGTATGATAACCTTAACTTCAACCTCAATTACAGCTACCAGGATAATGACAAACAACTTCTCAATATTGCTCTCAGAAATCAATACAGCGATACTCCCAGTTCCATGTCGGACAGAATCAGTACATTGTATGAAGAAGACACCTCCTACTCCATATCCGACCTTTCTACCTCCAAAGTAGTTATCCCTTCGTTGGATATCTATTACCAGAGGAATCTGAAAAACAAGCAGACAATCTATGCAGATATAGTGGCTTCTTATCTGGACAGCAAGAATGAACGGACTTTTATTCAGAAAGCCCTTAATAATGACAATAACGATACGGATATCTATTCAGAAACCAAAGGTGAGAAATACTCCATCATTGGAGAAGGTATCTACGAAAAACAATTCAGTACGGGTAAGTTTACCGGAGGCATCAAGCATACACAGGCCTATTTGCAAAATAGATATTCGGGTAATATAGAGAATAAAATCACGATGAATACGGCCGAAACGTACCTATTTGCCGAATATCAATCAAAGATAAAAGCTCTGAACTACACAGTAGGGATTGGAGCTATGAGAACTTATAACAGTCAGGAGCAGTATTCTTCCGAGAAGTATATAGTCAAACCTTCCTTAAGCCTGTCGTACTCTATCAACGGGAAGTGGTTTTTCAGATACAACGGATACGTGTCGGGGTATGCTCCTTCCCTGTCCGATCTGAACGACATCTCGCAAGCAATGGATAAGTATCAGATACGCAAAGGAAATCCCGACTTAAAGTCTGTTACATTCTATGCCAATACACTGTCTGCCAGTTGGCAAAGCAAGTATGTATCTGTCGATTTATTTGGAAGATATAGTTATGACAATAAGCCGATTATGGAAAATACCTACTACGAGGACGGGTATTTTGTCCGCACTACCGAGAATCATAAAGGTTTCCACCGGATCAATCTGGAGACAGCTATACAAATACGACCTTACAAAGAGTATATCTCCATTAAAATCACTCCGTTTCTGAACCGCTATATCAGCTATGGCAACACCTACACGCATACACACACCAATGCAGGACTGCGAGGCAGTCTGATGGCAATGTACAAGAACTGGGTACTGATGGCAGAAATGAATACCAGCAACCACACTCTGTAGGGTGAAACACTGACTAAAGAGGAAAAGCTGCACACCATCATGGCAGGATATAATACGGAGAAATGGAGCCTTTCTGCCGGAGTGTTGAACCCGTTTACCAAGAAGTATGAACAGGAAATAGAAAACTTATCAAAGTCGGCTCCCTACCGCCAGTTAGCGTATTCCAAGAACTTAAGGCTTTTGTTCATGGTAAATGCGTCCTTCAGCCTTGACTTCGGGAAGAAGCGCAGCAGCCAGGGCAGAAGAATCAACAACAGGGATACCGATACCGGAATCTTGTCCGGAAGCAAGTAATTGTCTCCCTCACGAAAAGCAGGGACCCGTCTACTAATTGAGAATATTCAATTCCTGGATCAGGTTCCCTGCTTTCCCGTATTTCTCAATCATAAACAGTATATAGCGCACGTCCACCCCGATGGTACGCTGCATCTTCGGTTCATAAAGAATATCACTGCCCATAGCTTCCCAGTTTCCATCGAAAGCCAACCCCAGCAATTCACCTTTCGAATTGAACATCGCACTACCACTATTGCCACCCGTAATGTCATTATTAGAGATGAAGCACACCTTCATTTCGCCCTTTTCATCGGCATATCTTCCGAAATTGCCCGAAGAGAGTAATGAAAGTATCTCCGGCTGTACTGCAAAATCAACATCACCCACATGAGCTTTCACTTTCTCCAAGACACCCTTTGTCGTTGTATAATAATCATATTCCGCTCCGTCAAAGGGAGTATAACCGCATACCGTTCCAAAGCTCAGCCGCATAGTGGAATTGGCATCCGGATAAAAGTTACGAGACGTATACATCCGACGGATAGCCCCATTCAGCAAGCGTTCCCCACGGATGATCTCCGTAGTAGGTGCCTGCATCTGCATATTCATATCGAACAACATCGTCAGCATATCAATGCCCAACGAGATAGCCGGATCATCGAAAATCTGATAGGTAGTATCCCGTTCAAGAAAGCGTTTCAAACCACGGGGAGTAGTCAACTCAGAACTTGCATAAAGACTATCTACGAAAGCTTTCTCATCCCCATTATATTTCTGTGCGATAGTATGGTAGATTTCCGGCAGGAAAGTGGTATCCACTTTTGAGCGATACTCCTTCAACAGTGCCGTAAATACTTCCTTGTCTATATCCAGATCCAAATTAGAGTATTGCTCAACGATATCTTTCAAGGCGGCAATAACTGTTTTCTGCTCCCCTTCAAAATCGAAGTTCAGAATCTTCAGTGCAAGCTGCACTAATTCCGGTCCATATAAGAAGGACTCGATAAAGTAAGCCTGTGCACGGTTTACCTCCCGGCGGTTCTTATAATTCAGTTCCAGGTCTGTAAATAGTTGAAGAAGTTTCTCACGTTCGTCCGGGTTTTGCTGTATCCATCGACGAATTTCCTGTTCCATTTCACGTTTCTTCTCCAGGATTCCCAGCTTACGGATAGCACGGTTGACACCGATACTGTTCTTCCAGTAATTGGAGCTTTCATCGTATTTGGAAGCATACTTAATGCGTATGCTGTCTTTACTGTCCATTTCACGTTTCCAGATGGCTTGCTTCACGCCACGGATGTCAATCTGCGCCTGATTGGAGTTATTCATCATTTCCTCGATACCGAATGAAGAAAGGTAACGTTCCGTACTTCCCGGATAGCCTATCGTCATACAGAAAGAGCCTTCCTTATAGCCATCCAGTGAAATCGGCGCTACATATTCAGGGTGATACGGGACATTGTCGGGGGAGTAATCGGCAGGCTGGTTCTTGCGGTCTGCATAAATACGAAACACACAGAAATCTCCTGTATGCCGAGGCCACACCCAATTATCCGTATCCCAACCGAACTTACCGACAGAGGAAGGAGGTGCAAACACCAGCCGCACATCGTTGAAATCGCGGTAAACGGAGAGCCAGAACTCATTGCCTCCATAATAAGCATCTACCACGCCAAGCAAAGTGGAGTCTTTCAGGGATACCTCACCGCCTATTACCATCATCATAGAGTCTACCGCACTGGAACGTTCCAGCTCGTTCATCGAAGGTTTAACGGCTCCCAGCACACGCTTGGTTACATCTTCCGTACGAAGCAGAAAACGAACATAAAGCTCCGGATTAGGCAATTCCTCTGCACGGCTACGGGCTACGAAACCATCTTTCAGGTAATCATGCTCCACCGACGAATGTTGCTGCACACTACTGAAGCCACAGTGATGATTGGTAAACACTAACCCGTCTTCCGACACTACCACACCGGAACAAAACCCTCCAAAGCTGACTACCGCATCTTTCAACGACGGTTTCTTCGGATTATATAGTTTATCGGCAGGCATTTGCAGGCCGAGTTCTTTCATAGTCTTACGGGTCTGTTTATTCAGGTTTCCCAGCATCCACATACCTTCGTCCGCCTGTCCCGTCAACGTGAAGAGGCTGCAAGCTACAATTAGAATACACTTTAGCTTCATTCTATACTTGGTTTAAATTACAATTTATATCTTAAGTTAAGAGTATATAAGAAATATCTAACTCAGTTCCCCTCCTTCTCGAAGGAAGGATACCCAAAGGGCGGGATGGTAGGTAAAAAAATCCTTATTTTATGACTAATAAGTCCTTTATAACTTCAGCTACCACCTCCCCCTACGGGTACTCCTCCTTCTTGAAGGAGGAGAATTTAGTTAGATTTAGCTCATGGCATACTCTCATTTTGAATAATTTAGTATGATATACTTTCCAATTGCGTCATTCTGCAATCAGTCTTAGTTTTTTCGCTCCAGTACGTGCTTTCAGCCATTCGGTAATCTTCTGTTTCTCATGGGCGTCGGGATGCTTGCCAAACTTCAGCACAGCAAGTGTAATGGTATCTGTCCGTACCGAATCAACCGTCAGTTCTATGGCATGAGAGATAGAAACAGTTTTCACTGACGGATAGAGAACTTTTAGCTCCGGAACGATCGTTTTGCCCAATTCATCGAAAGATTTGTATCTTGCCAGACTTTGTTCCAGCACTGTAATTTTCTTTGTTTGTTCCACCAGTCGTTCCTCACTGTTTTTATAGAAATCTTCCATCACCATAGCTCGGATAGAAGAAATATCCACAGCTTCATTATTCATTCCCTGAAGAACGATCAGCTTCGTTTCACCTAACTTATAGTCCTTCATCTTGTTACGGGCAATGGCAATCGAAGCTTCGGGAACTTCTTGTCCGATCAGTACCACACGTATTTCATTGTCTTTGTTGCCATGATAATGGATTTTTTTATCCAATACCTGTGTATTCTCAAAAGAAAGCTGTTCGGCAACAAACCGATTGGCGGCACTCTCATAGAAAGTACTCTGAATAATGCCTACCGTCAAGTAGACGGCCGGACACATAGTCAGCACGGCAATGAGTATTATGTATTGGCGTACTTTCTTCTCCCGCTTCTTGTCCACAAACTCTTTACGCTGAAAGTGCATCACACGCACACCGGCAAACGTGGCAAGACTGATGAATACCGAATTAATGAAGTAAAGATAGAATGCTCCGAGGAAATAAACCAGATTCCCCGTTGCCAACCCGTAACCTGCCGTACAAAGCGGCGGCATCAAAGCCGTAGCAATGGCAACACCGGGAATCACATTTCCTTTCTCCTTTGTAGACAGGGCAACTACACCGGCAAGACCACCCATCAATGCGATGAATACGTCATAAATCGTAGGTGAAGTACGTGCCAGAAGCTCCGACTGCCCTTCGGCAACAGGGCTTACAAGAAAGAAAATAGTAGCCGTAGTTACGCTGAACAGGGTGGTTATCAGAAAACTCTTCAGTGAACGCTTCATCAGTTCGAAGTCATTCAGACCGACAGAAAGTCCCACACCCATGATAGGTCCCATCAATGGAGAAATCAACATCGCACCTATGATTACAGCTGTAGAGTTGACATTCAGTCCCAACGATGCCATAAAGATGGCAAAGATCAAAATCCACAGGTTAGCCCCTTTAAACTCTACTCCCTTGCGGATGGAGTCTACTGTTTCCAGCTCATTGTCCTTGTCCTTCCTCAGATCAAGGTACTCGCTCAGGAACTTTTTAATGGCAAAAACATTCCGGTTTTGTTCAGGTGTTTCCATCATATCATTTACAATTTGACGATTTACAATTTACAATTTACCATGCGGCTCATTTAGTGTTTTAAGAGTTTGTTCAGGATTGGTATTTGGTTCAGCGGTAAATCACGCTTAACGACATACGCAATAAACAGTAACAGCAAAACTGTACGATATGCCATACGCAAATAGATATTGTCTATCGATACATATTCGGCAGCTACATAAAGCACAGCGGCAAGAAGTACATACATGCCTATCGCCTTCAAATCGTACTGTATCGGATATTTCTTCTGACCGACAAAGTAAGAAAGCAGCATAGCAACGCCGTATCCTGTAAACCCAGCCCAGGCACAAGCAATATAACCATACTTCGGAACCAGGAAGATATTCATCAAAACCAGGATGATACAGCCCGTCAATGAGAAATAGGCTCCCCAACGGGTCTCATCAATCAATTTGTACCAAAAGGACAGGTTGAAATAAATCCCCATAAAGATTTCCGCCGCCATGACGATAGGCACCACCCGTAACCCGTCCCAATAATCACGTCCGATGACATGACGCAGGATGTCCAGGTAGAACATCACAGCCAGAAAGGCAAGCAAGGTAAAAATAATGAAAAACTTCATAGCCTGGGCATACATTTCACGACTGTCTTTCTCCTTACTCTTACCAAATACAAAAGGTTCATAAGCAAAGCGGAATGCCTGGGTAAACATAGCCATAATCATAGCTATCTTACTGGCAGCTCCGTAAATACCGAGTTGTATGGTAGCTTCCGCCTCATCGGGATAAACGAAAGGAAAGATAATCTTATCAGCCACCTGATTCAAGATGCCTGCCACACCCAGAATTACCAACGGCAGAGAGTACCGAAGCATCCGTTTCAATAACTCTTTATCCAACACATAGGTAAATCCCCTCAGTTCCGGTATCATGCACACCATAACAACAGAGGTACATACCAGATTGAAGAGGAAGGCATACCCCACATCATTCCCTTCCAATATGACATAATAGAAAAGATTGAGTGCAATATTGAGGAAGATAAACAGCAACTTCAGTGCAGCAAACTTGATAGGGCGTTTTTTATAGCGCAAATAAGCGAACGGAATACTTTGAATGGCATCCATTGCTACCACAATCATCATCATACCGATATACCAGGGATGTTCGCCGTATTCCAGCCATCCGGCAATAGGTTCCAGAAACAACAATCCCAAAGCAACGAATACCAATGAACCGATACTCACGCTCAACAAGGTGGTAGAGTACACCCGCATCGGGTCATCCTGCCCTTTATTGGCAAAACGGAAAAACCCCGTCTCCATGCCACACGTCAGCAATACCAGTATCAATGCCACCCAGGCATATATATTCGTAACCACACCATAGCCACCCGACGATGCAGGCAAAGCTATCGTATATACAGGCACTAGCAGATAATTGAGGAAACGCCCTACAATACTACTCACCCCGTAAATAGCCGTTTCTTTTGCTAAACTTTTTAATCCCGCCACTTTATTTAATGATTAACGTTTAATTATTAATGGTTAACAGTACTATCTCCATTCTCCTCCTCCCGGGAGGAGGAGTACCCCAAAGGGGGGAGGTGGTAGGAAGAAAACTTTTCCTCTATCTCCCATATTATCTGTTCCGGATTCTCAAAATACTGTCCTATTTTCAAACCGTAACACCTCAATGTCTTCTACCCTATTCAGAAAATAACTACGTTGCTCATCATAATCCTGTTGTCTATTATGTACCTCACCATCCAATTCTATAGCCAATTTTATCTGCGGACAATAAAAATCAAGAATATATGGCCCGACACTATGTTGATGACGAAATTTTAAACCGGCTATTTGTTTCCCTTTCAACATTTTCCAAAGAGTAGCTTCGGCAGAAGTGCTATGGTTGCGTAACTCCTTTCTATTACCGGTTACGTCGGATTTGTTCATGATGGTTTGCATAAGAATCTTTTTTTTCCTACCACCTCCCCCTTCGGGTACTCCTCCTCCCAAGAGGAGGAGAACTAGAAATGATTTGTTTGACCATTTCTATATGAAAGTAGTACTGATATTAATTAATAGTTAATCACTAAATAACGTTTTCTGACTATTGTAAAGACTACGTCCTAAATGTTTATAAGCCAGTTCAGTCACTTCACGTCCGCGGGGGGTACGTTTCAAGAAACCCTCTTTGATAAGGAAAGGCTCATACACCTCTTCCAAAGTTCCGGCATCTTCACCCAATGCCGTAGCAATGGTAGTAAGCCCTACCGGACCGCCTTTGAATTTATCAATAATGGTGCAAAGTATCTTATTATCGATTTCATCGAGTCCGTACTTATCAATATTCAATGCTTCAAGAGCGAAGTTGGCAATCTCCGTATCAATGCTACCCGAACCTTTCACCTGTGCAAAATCTCGCACACGACGCAACAATGCATTTGCAATACGCGGCGTTCCACGGCTACGGGAAGCGATCTCAGACGCTGCCCTTGTAGAGCAAGGTACATTCAATATCCCTGCCGAACGACGAATAATACCGCTCAACACATCGTCATCGTAATACTCCAAATGCAGATTAATACCAAAACGTGCACGCAAAGGCGCAGTCAGCAAGCCACTACGGGTAGTAGCTCCCACCATCGTAAACGGATTCAGATCAATCTGAATGCTCCGTGCAGACGGGCCTTTATCTATCATGATATCAATGCGGTAATCCTCCATCGCAGAGTACAGGTACTCTTCCACCACCGGAGAAAGGCGGTGAATTTCATCGATAAACAGCACATCATTCGGTTCCAGACTGGTAAGCACTCCCGCCAAATCACCCGGTTTATCAAGCACCGGACCGGAAGTAACTTTAAAACCAACTCCCAGTTCATTCGCAATAATATTGGAAAGTGTCGTTTTTCCCAATCCCGGAGGTCCATGCAGCAATACATGATCCAACGCCTCGCCACGCAAGCGGGCTGCCTTAACAAAGATACGCAGATTATCCACCACCTTATCCCTGTCTCTTATACACATCTCCGAGCCCACGAGACGGAGCTACATCTC
>ERZ1027232.1159-NODE-1159-length-12843-cov-13.849546_pt1 | contig 12843 bp, 9 predicted proteins | sample MGYA00519478_ERZ1027232 | MGnify/ENA primary metagenome ERZ1027232 (study PRJEB26926, sample SAMN06164468) | human gut metagenome | biome: ENVO:00009003; feature: ENVO:2100002; material: ENVO:00002003 | host: Homo sapiens | place: USA | collected 2012 ...
ACGCTGGCCGCGTCGTTGGCGCTGGCCACCAGCAGGCCGTACAGCAGGTCGATGCGGCGCACCGTTTCACCGATGCGCAGGTTGATGGTGCTGCCGTTGGCGTTCTGGATGTCCTTGAACTCCTGGGTCAGGCTGGCGGGGATGGTGATCTCCGCGTTCATGTCCTTGCCGCTTTCCAGAAACAGCAGGGCTGTCATCATCTTGGTCAGGCTGGCAATGTAGCGCTGCTGGTCCGCGTTCTGTTCCAGAATGGGCTTGTCGATGTCCGCGTTGAACAGATAGACCGACTCGCCCTCGTTCACGGTCTGGATGGGCATTTCGTATGCGGCCAGACCGGGCAGGACAAGGGTCAGGGCCAGCGCTGCGGTCAGCAGCAGGGCCGCCGCCCGGCGGAAGAGAGTAGAGTTCTGCATAAGCGTATCCTCCAACGGAAGCTCCCGGCTTCCCTGAATCAAAAAATATAACACTATATAAAAGAATACCATAAATGACGGAAAAGAGAAAGGTGGTTTTTCACAATGTTGTTGCCTTTTGGTGGAAAAGTTCCCCGGGACGAGGGGGCGGTGTTCGTGGCACCCAACGCCACGGTGCTGGGTGATGTGGTGCTGGGGCCGGGCTCCTCGGTCTGGTATGGTGCGGTTCTGCGCGGGGACGACGGCACCCTGACCCTGGGCGAGAACACCAATGTGCAGGATAATGCGGTGCTCCACTGTGACCCGGGCGGGGCGGTCACGCTGGGCAAAAACGTGACCGTGGGCCACTGTGCCCTTGTCCACGGGTGCACCGTGGGAGACGGTTCCCTGATCGGGATGCACGCCACCCTGCTCAACCACTGTGTTGTGGGCAAAAACTGCATCATCGGGGCCGGTGCGCTTGTGCCGGAAGGCAAGATCATCCCGGACGATTCCCTTGTGGTGGGGGTTCCGGGGAAGATTATCAAGCAGGTCAGCTCCGAGCAGGCAGCTGCCAGCCTTTCCAATGCCGCCCACTATGTGGGGGAGGGCCGCCGTCACGCCGCAGCCCTGCGGAAAGAGGAAAAAGGTGAAAACGAGTGAGCGAAATAATTTCGTGCGAAGCTTAACAGAATTTTCACAAGATTTCACAAGAAAGTAATGACTTTTGCGCCGAAATCGGGTATACTATGAGCACAAGGGAGCGGGGCCGCAACCGTCTCCCTTGCACATGATTCCTCCTCACACCAAAGCAATACCCCAAAACAAAAGTCCCCTCCGGTGTACCGCAAGCGCCGGAGGGGACTTTTGTTTGTCTGAAACAGCGCCCCCGGCGGAGCGATCCTCTGCCGGGGGCGCTGTGCTATATCAAGTTTCAAAGGGAACCGTAGATGCCGCGCACGGAGACCTCGCCGGTGAACACATGCTCCTCGCCGCTGTCGGTGCGGACAACAAGACGGCCCTCCTCATCCACATCCACGGCCTCGCCTGCTCCCTGCCCGCCGTCCGGCAGGTCAAAGGTCACCCGCCGTCCGATGTTGACACAGGCGGCCTTGTACTCCTCCCGGAAAGGTGCAAAGCCATCCCGCGCAAAGGTGTACAGGGGCCGATCAAAGCCGAAATCCGTCAGGGCCTCGGCCAGCCAGCCGGGATCCTGCTCCAGATCGATCGCGGCACCCTGCAGGGCCAGCGAGGTGCCATGGGGCAGGTCGGCGGCATCAAAATAACTCTGCGGCTGGGCCAGGTTGATGCCAATGCCGCACAGGATGCCCCGGCCCTGCTGCTGGTAGCCGTAGCAGACGCTTTCGCACAGGATGCCCACGATCTTTTTGCCGTTCAGCAGCAGGTCGTTGGGCCACTTGATCTGGCAGTCCACGCCGTAGCGCAGGGCCAGCTGTCTGCGCACGGCAAGGCTGGCCAGCAGGGGCAGGGTGGCGGGCTGCGCCAGCGGCTCCCGGATGGCGACCGTGTAGTACAGCGCCTTGCCCTCGGCGTTGACCCAGGTGCGGCCAAGGCGGCCCCGCCCGGCGGTCTGGTTGGTGGTGTATACCGCGCCCACCGGGCCGAACTCTTCAAAATGCTCTTTCATATACGCGTTGGTGCTGCCGCATTCGGGCAGATAACGCACCTCATTGATGCTCATTGCTGCGGTACCTCTTTGTGTGCAAAGCTGGTGATCTTGCCCTTGTCCAACAGCATCACGCCGTAGGTGTTGGGGCCGGTGTAGCAGCGGCCGCAGGAACCCGGGTTGAACAGGAACACGCCGTTTTTCTGGAGGGCGATGGGTTTGTGGGTGTGGCCGAACAATGCCACCTCAGCGCCGCGGGCGGCGGCGGCATCCGCCAGCGTGTCCAAATCGTATTTTACGCCGTACATGTGACCATGGGTATAGAAAACGACCACCTGATCGAAGGCGGCCAGCCCGTCCAGCGGCTCCAACGCGCCAAAATCGCAGTTGCCGGCCACGGCATAGACCTTCATTTTGGGGTGCAGGGTCAGCGCCTCTTCCAGGTCGCGCAGGCCATCTCCCAAAAAGACAACGGCATTTGCATCGCCTTCTGCGTGCAGGATGCGCTCCACTGCACTGGCGCTGTTGTGGCTGTCGCTCAGGATCAAAAGTTTCGTCACGGGACTACGTCCTCCTTATTTATACGTATTAAACCTCTCAGTCGCCTTCGGCGACAGGTACGGGTTGCGGCTCCCAGCATTCATTTCGTGTTGTAAACAACACTTATGTCTTGCTGGCCGCGGCCCCAACAGCAACGCCCTTGATCCGCCACTGGCGGCGGTTGTTGCTGTTGCTCCTAGTAGGGGAGCCAAGCTTACGTTCCTGTCTCTCCTGTCAGGAGAGAGGGGGCAATGCGAAGCATGGACAGAGAGGTCAATCTGCCTGCAAAGCAAGCAGCTGCTTGTACACTTCACTCTTGGAATACGGCGTGCCCTGCGCGGCGGCCTTGGCGGCGGCAGAGGCCGCATAGCCGTTCCGGGTCAGTTCCAGCGCCCGCTGGGCGGCCTGCTCCAATGTCAGTTCTTCTTCGGCTTCGGCGGCGGGCGCACCAGCCATCACCAGAACATACTCGCCGCGGGGGTCATTCTCGGCATAATGGGTCTGGGCTTCGCCCAGCGTCGTTTTCCAGATCTCCTCGTGGAGCTTGGTCAGCTCCCGGCAGAGGGTGATGCTCCGCTCAGGGCCGAAGGCGGCGGTCAGGTCGTCCAGCGTGGTGCGCAGTTTGTGGGGCGCTTCGTAGAAGATGACCGTCCGCTTTTCCCCCTGCAGCTCGGCCAGCCGCTCCCGCTTCTGCTTTTTGTTCACAGGCAGAAACCCCTCGAACACCCAGCGGGAGGTGTCCTGACCGGAGACGGCCAGCGCTGTCACACAGGCGGAGGCTGCCGGAACGGGCACCACCTTGATGCCCCGGGCCAGCGCGTCCCGCACGATCACCTCGCCCGGGTCCGACACGCAGGGCATTCCGGCATCGCTGCACAGGGCGCAGTTCTCGCCTGCCTCAATGCGGCGCAGAATCCCCTCGCCCTTCTGCAGGGCGTGCTCGTAGTAGCTCACCATCGGCTTTTTCAGCCCCAGAAAGTTGAGCAGCTTCATGGTCACGCGGGTATCTTCTGCGGCAATAAAATCTGCCGCGCCAAAGGTGGCTGCCACACGGGGCGGCATGTCATCCAGGTTGCCGATGGGTGTGGCAACAATATAAAGAGTACCTGCCATAGTATCCTCCCATTTGATTTGTACAAAACCTCTCCGTCATCCCTACGGGATGCCACCTCTCCGAATAGGAGAGGCAAGCATACTTGGCTCCCCTACTAGGAGCCGCAACCCGTACTTGGCGCGCAGCGTTTGAGAGATTCAGCGTCCATACAGTGCCGCGCCTGCCGAGATGAGCACATCCGGCTCGACCCGCAGCCCTGTTTTTCGGTTCTTCTGTGCTTCCACCAGAAACAGCCAGGGGGCGGCATCCGGCCGGTTCTTCACAAAGGCCAGCCGCTTGGGCTCCAGCCGGTTGGCCCGCAGGACCGCCAGCACCTCGGCCAGCCGCTCAGGCCGGTGGCAGAGCGAGAGCCGCCCGCCATCCTTCAACAGCCGGAACGCGCATTTGCAGACATCGTCCAGCGCGCAGTCTGTCTCGTGGCGGGCAGTGGCCCGGGCCCTGTCGGCGGCCTGTTCCCCTGCCGTGAAATAGGGCGGGTTGCAGGCGCACAGGTCGTAACTGCCCTCGCCCTCCCGGAAGGAGCGCAGGTCGGCGCAGACGGGCGTGATGTGCTCAATGCCCTGTTCGGTGCAGGCGGCGGCCAGCAGCGCGCTGGCTTCGGGCTGCAGCTCCAGCCCCAGGCAGGGGCCGCGGTGGCCCCGGTCGTGCCATTCCAGGCTCACGATGCCGCAGCCGGAGCACAGGTCGGCGGCACGCCAGGCCCGCTTTGGCTCCGAAAACCGGGCCAGCAGCAGCGCGTCCGAGCCAAAGCGGTGCACGGCTGAACAATAGACTCTTGTTCTATTATACAAAATCTCGGTGGAATGTTCCATATACAGCACCTAAAATCCACTGCCAAAATATCGGGCGGAAAAATCGGGGAAAATTGTGCATGAAAGAAAAGCAGCAGACCCGCTTTTGACAGGTCTGCTGCTTTTGATGCGTTTTTTCAGTGTTCGCCGTGAAATTATTCAGCAGCGATAGCACCGGTGGGGCAAGCACCCTCGCAAGCGCCGCAATCGATGCAAGCGTCTGCATTCACAACTGCAACACCATTCTCAATGGTGACAGCACCAACGGGGCAAGCGCCCTCGCAAGCGCCGCAGCCAACACATGCGTCAGAAACCTTGTGTGCCATAATAAAACTCTCCTTTTATCACCCGTGCACTAGCTTTAAGAAGAAGTCTGCCCTCGCACGGTGCCAGCAGGCTTCCCCGGAATTCATCCTTGTCTGCATTCTAACAAAGTGGAAAAGAAAAGGCAAGACTAACCGTGTGCCATAAAAGCCCAAAGTTTTATTTTTGTGGGGTTGCACAAAAGCAAGGCCTAACTTTGCGGGAAAATTAAGAGAGTTTTTTGGCGAAAATCACGAAGAATGGTTAGTTTTGCGATACTAACCGCCGTGATATCCCACTATTTTTCTGGGAATTATTTCTCTTTTTTGGGGCATTTGCCGCAGCCCACATTGCCCTTTTCATCGGCGGCTGCCACCACCGGGGCGGGGTTGCGCACACCGGAATAATCGTCGTCCGGGTCGGGGCGGCGGGGTGCCCGTTTGCCGCCGCTGATATACTCACACACGCCCACCTTATAGTAGCGCGGGGTCAGGGCTTCGGTGCCGCAGCGCACCCGCAGGTAGCCGGAGATGGGGTTCACTTCCAGCACGGTGCCCAGACCATCCGGGGTGCGCACGGTGCTGCCCACCATGGGCATGATGCTGTTCAGGTACTCGTAGGCGTTTTCCTCGTAGGAAAGGCAGCACATCAACCGGCCGCAGGCACCGCTGATCTTGGTGGGATTCAGGGAAAGGCCCTGCTCCTTGGCCATCTTGATGGAAACGGGCTGGAAATCCTTGAGGAAGCGGCTGCAGCAGAAGGGCTGGCCGCAGATGCCCAGACCGCCGATCATCTTGCTCTCGTCGCGCACGCCGATCTGGCGCAGCTCGATGCGGGTGTGGAAGATGCCGGCCAGATCCTTGACCAGTTCGCGGAAGTCCACCCGGCCGTCGGCGGTGAAGTAGAACATGATCTTGGAGCGGTCAAGGGTGTACTCGGCCTCCACCAGCTTCATTTCCAGGCCGTGGCGGGCAATGCACTCCTGGCAGGTGTGGTAGGCACGCTTCTCATCCTCGCGGTTCTGGCGCATCCGGCGCACGTCCACGCTGTCGGCCATCCGGGTGATGGGCTTGAGCGCCTTGGAAACGGCGCTGTCGGCGATCTCTTTCACGCCCTGCACCACCTCGCCGCACTCAATGCCGCGGGAGGTCTCCACGATCACGTATTCGCCGGTTTTGATGTCGGCCCCGGCAGGGTCGAAATAATAGCTTTTGCCGTTTTCCTTGAAACGGACAGAGATGACTTTTTTCATACTGTTCCTCACAGGGGAAACTCCCCTATCTCGTAAAAAGGCCCGCAGAAGGGCCTGAAGATCCATTCTGAGGATTATTATAGCATAAACGTTGAAAATTGAACAGCCCTCTCAGGCTCACTTCGTTCGCCAGCCCAGGTTGTGGCTCCCAGCAGCTGCTTCGTGCAATTGCACTCGCACCTTGCTGGCCACTGCCCCAACAACTCCTCCCTCAATCCGCCACTGGCGGCGGTCGTCGTCGTTGCCCCCAAAGGGGGAGCCGATAAAAAAATTTCATCCTCTGCAACATTCCGCCCCGCTCATTCGTATCCCACTTGAACTCCGTCTGAAATTTGATCTCCAAAACGTCAAAAAACTGAGGTATCATCCGGATTTCACAAAAGATTCTCAAGATTTGCTAAAGAATCTCCGGGCAAGCCTTGCAAGCCCCGGAACCGGGTGTATAATAGGGGTATCGCCTTTGATCCGCTCTGAGAAAAAAGAGTAGCCGCGCAATGCGTGGGAAAACACAGAAACGGTAGGAAGAAATGGAAAAATTCAGCGTCAAAAAACCGTTCACCGTTCTGGTTGCAGTCATCATGGTCATCATGCTGGGCCTTGTGTCCGTGCAGAACATGCAGACCAATCTGCTGCCAAACGTGAACACACCGTACCTGATGGTGGTCACGGTCTATCCCGGTGCCAGCCCGGAGCGTGTGGAGAACGAGGTCTCCGACGTGATGGAGAGTGCGCTGGGCACCATCTCGGGCGTGAAAAACGTCACCGCCACCTCGGCAGAAAACTACAGTCTGCTGCTGATGGAGTTTGAGGACGATACGGACATGAACAGTGCCGTGGTCAAGGTGTCCAACAAGGTGGATCAGACCACCTCCAGCCTGCCAAGCACCTGTATGACCCCCTCCATCATTGAATATACCCTGAACATGAACGCCTTTATGACCGTGGCCGTCAGCCGCGAGGGCAGCGATTCCTATGAGCTGGCCGATTTCGTCAACGACACCATGGTCCCTTATATTGAGCGTCAGGGCGGCGTTTCCAATATTTCTGCCAACGGCCTGGTCACCCGGATGGTGCAGGTGCAGCTCGATCAGGAAAAGATCGATGCCATCAACGAAAAGCTGCTGGAGGTCATTGACGTGCAGCTGGCCGATGCAAAGGCCCAGCTGGACACTGCCGAGGCCCAGATCGAGGCAGGCAGAAAGGAGTACGAGACCCAGCTGGCCAATTACGACAAGCTGGTCAGCGATACCATCAACAGCCAGTACTCCGGCGAGCTGCAGGATTCCTTCATGCTGGTCAAGAAGCAGGCACAGGCCCTTCTGGAGAGCGTCAACCAGCTCATTGCCGTGGTCAACGAGCCTGAGATCCAGCAGGCCCTGATCGATGTGCGGGACGGCCTGCAGCGGGTCGTGGACAAGTTCAACGAGACCGGAATGCAGGATATCGATTCTCTGATCGAGATCGTGGCGGAGCTGCGCGATATCACCGATAAGCTGACCACCGCGTTGCAGGATCTGCAGCAGCGCCTGAACGCGCAGGGCGACACCGCCGGCACAACGGCCGGGGAGCTGGTCGATGATCTGCAGGTGCAGCAGAGCCTGAGCAACATCTATAACACGCTGGAGAGCACCATCAAGGCCATGGACGACGTGCCCGGCCTGATGGATCAGTTCACCCAGATCGTGGGCACCTATTCCCAGCAGCAGCTGCAGGCCTATATCAAGTTCACCGAGGCCCGCGAGATGCTGAACAATTACGAGAAGCAGCTGGAAGATGCCAAGCAGCAGTATGAGGATGCCAAGCAGATGGCCATGGAGAACTCCGACGTGGCCAAGATGCTGGATATTGACACGCTGGCACAGCTGATCTATGCCCAGAACTTCTCCATGCCCGCCGGTTATGTCAAGGATTCCAGCAACAAGTCCTGGCTGCTGAAGGTCGGCGAGGAGTACGACAGCATTAAGGATATCTCCGGTGCCCTGCTGCTCCATGTGGACGGCTTTGGCGATGTCCGTCTGTCTGACGTGGCCGATGTGCAGATCATCGACAACGCGGAGGACAGCTTTACCCGCCTGAACGGCGAGCGCTCCGTGGTGCTGAAGATCTTCAAGAGCAATTCTTCCAGCGCCGGTGAAGTTTCCGGCAACTGCAAGGCTGCCTTCAAGGAGCTGGAACAGAAATACGATGGCCTGCATGTGGTCGTGCTGTCCAACCAGGGCAACTACATCAGCATCATCGTCAGCAGCATCCTGAGCAGTATGCTCATCGGTGCGGCCCTTGCCATCATCGTGCTGGCCATCTTCCTCAAGGATATCAAGCCCACGCTGGTGGTCGGCATCAGTATCCCGCTGTCGGTGCTGTTTGCCGTGGTGCTCATGTACTTCACCGGTCTGGATATGAATATTATGACGCTGGCGGGCCTGTCCCTCGGCATTGGTATGCTGGTAGATAACTCCATCGTCGTCATCGAGAACATCTACCGTCTGCGCAGCCGCGGCGTGCCCGCTGCCCGCGCGGCGGTCCAGGGCACCAAGCAGGTGGGCATGGCCATCATGGCTTCCACCCTCACCTCTGTCTGCGTGTTCCTGCCCGTCATCTTCACATCGGGTGTTATCAAGAGCCTGCTGCAGCCCATGTCCATGTGCATCGGCTACTGTCTGGCTGCTTCCCTCATCGTGGCGCTGACGGTTGCCCCGGCGGCCTCCTCTACCCTGCTGAAAAACTCCAAGCCCAAAGAGCTCAAGTGGTTCGACAAGGTGCAGGAAAAGTACGTCAAGAGCCTGGAATGGTGCTTCCAGCACCGCTGGGCACCGCTGGGCGCGGCAGTGGTGCTGCTGGTGTTCTGCGGCTGGCGCGTGATGTCCATGGGCGTTGAGATGCTGCCCACCATCACCAGCAACGAGGCCATCGTCACCCTCTCCACCGAGAAGGATATGACCAAGGAAGAATCCTATGCCGTGGCCGAGAATGTCATTGATGCCCTGCTGGCTGTGGACAACGTGGAAGAGGTGGGCGTTACCACCGACAGCCGCGTGGCCGGAATGGATGTCGGCCAGCTGGGTCTGCCTCAGACCATCACCGACCTGCTGAACGCCGCCAACAGCTACGGCACCTACCAGATCAACGTGATGCTGGACGAGAGCCTCTCCTCCCGGCAGATCGAACAGGCCCGTGAGGCGCTGGAGGAAGCTGTGAACGGCGTGGAGAACTGCACTGCTACCGTTGAGATCAGCGGAATGCAGGAGCTGACCAGCCAGCTGGATATGGGCCTGACCGTTCAGGTCTCCGGTAACGACATCGACACCATGACCGCCCTCTCCGAGAAGGTGGTGGATATGGTCAACGAGATGGACGGCTTTACCAATGCCACCAACGGTCTGGGCAGCGGCGATGCCACCATCAACCTGCAGATCGACCGGGATAAGGTCCGCTCCTACGGCCTGACCGTGGCGCAGGTCTACCAGCAGATCGCCGCCAAGCTGACCACCACCACCACGGCCCAGACCCCCGTTGCCATCGATGGCTCCACCATGAACGTCCAGATCAGCAACAATCTGGACCCCATGACCAAGGAAAACATGATGGATATGACCTTTACGACCTCCGTCATGGCCGCCGACGGCACCACCGAGACCGGCACCTGCACGCTGGGCGATATGGCCACCTGGGTCACCGGCTCCACCCCGGACTCCATCACCAGCAAGAACCAGACCCGCTATATCAGCGTGACGGCGGACGCGGTGGAGGGCACCAATACCACCACCGAGACCCGCGCGCTGGAAAAGAAGCTGAACGAGTTTGCCGCATCCGACGAAATGCCCGAGGGCTGCAGCTTCTATATGGGCGGCGGCTCTGAGATCAACGGCATGGTGGTGGATCAGATGGGCCAGTGGATGTTCCTGGCGCTGCCCTTCGTCTACCTTGTTATGGTGGCCCAGTTCCAGAGCCTGCTCTCCCCCTTCATTGTTCTGTTCACCATTCCGCTGGCCTTTACCGGCGGCCTGCTGGGCCTGCTGCTCACCGGCCAGCAGCTGACTATGATCTCCCTGATGGGCTTCATCGTCCTGATGGGCACGGTCGTCAACAACGGCATCGTGTTCGTGGATTACGCCAACCAGCTGCGCATCGGCGGCATGGAGCGCCGCGCGGCCCTGATCGCCACCGGCAAAACACGAATGCGCCCCATCCTGATGACCACCCTGACCACCGTTCTGGCCATGCTCCAGCTGGTGTTCAGCGGCGATATGGCCAGCCAGCTGATGAGCGGCATGGCCATCGTCATCATCTTCGGCCTGACCTACGCCACCCTGATGACCCTGTACGTTGTGCCCCTGATGTATGACATCCTCTTCAAGAAGCCGCCGCTGAACGTGGATATCGGCGATGAGAACCTTGACGACATTCCCGATGATGCCGCCGAGTATATCGCCCAGAACACCGCTCAGCCGGAGTAAGAAAACTTCCCCATAGCACCCTTCACAGCCATGTGAGGGGTGCTTTTTTGTCAATCTGCTAAAAATTTTGCCGCAGCTTTAGCATAGTCTCCAAAAATGGGGGAATTCAATAAAAAATATTGACAGGGGGGAGATGTAAAATGAGTTCACAATGCAGAAGGTGTAGGGGTATGCTTTCTGTGTGGTAAAATAACTATTACAGTTGCAATGCCGCTTCCTGCACCTAATACGCAGGTTTCTCTGAATGCAAAGACATATAAGGCTTTTGAAATTACGCCGGAGAATTTGTCGCAGATTCAGAAAGCAATGGAATACACTTATATAATTCCTACTCAGCCTGCCCAGTAAATCTTAAAACTGAATTTATCCCAAGCCCCGGAGCGCCTACCCCTGGCCCTCCGGGGCTTTTTTCTGCCTATGGGGCAGAACTTACAAAAAAACTCTCGAAATATTGGATAGAATCCCTTAAAAAATGCCAACACAGAAGGAGAAAATTGTGATATAATCAAAACAATAAAGGATAAAACAGAGAGTGTGCTGTCCCCAAAAAATGCAAAAGGAGGCGAGCCCTATGGCACAGTTTCTCTCCAAGCCCTTTGGCATGACTCCAAACGGCGAAAAGATCAATGAATACATCATCTCGAACCCCGGCGGGCTGGCGGTCAGTGTGCTGAACTACGGCTGTATCATCAAGAATATCTGGGTGCCCACCAAGCGCGGGCCGGTGGATGTGGTGCTGGGCCACGACACCTACGCCGATTACGTCAAGGACTTTGAATCGTCCGGAAGTACCTGCTGCGGCGCGTTCGTGGGCCGGTACGCCAACCGCATCGAGAACGCCGTGTTCAACGTGGGCGGCAAGACCTATCAGCTGGAAGCCAACAACGGCAAAAACCACCTGCACGGCACCTTCCCGCGCAAGCTGTATGAGGTAAAGGCCTTTGGCGATACCCTGCTTCTGGAGGCGGAAAGCCCCGATGGAGAGGATGGTTTCCCGGGAAATCTGAAGATCTCGGTGCGGTATATCCTCACCGAGGACAACGCCCTGCGGATGGATTACCGTGTCTCCTCTGATACCGACACCATCATCAACCTGACCAACCACACCTACTTCAATCTGGATGGCGGCGGCGATGTGCTGGGCCAGAAGCTGCGCATCTATGCGTCCCGCTATCTGGAGGGCAACAACGAGACCTGCCCTACCGGCAATATCCTGCCCGTGGCAGGCACGCCGATGGATTTCCGGGCGGGCAAGCCCATTGGCCGGGACATCGACACCGGCTTTTCCCAGACCACCATGGTGGGCGGCGGCTATGACCACTGCTTTGTCATCGACAGGGGCCGCGGGGCCAGCCAGAGCCTGTGCGCCTGGGCTTCCAGCGATAAGACCGGCATCAGCATGAAGGTCTATACCACCCAGCCCGGCGTGCAGCTTTACACCGGCAATTTCCTGCAGGACTGCCCTGCCCCCGGCAAGGGCGGCGTGCCAATGCAGAAATACGGCGGCTTTGCACTGGAGACCCAGCATTTCCCCTGCACCCCCTCCCACCCGGAGTTCCCCTCCACCGCCCTGCGGGCCGGGAAAGTGTTCCGTGCCAACACCACCCTGCGGTTCTTCACCGGCAAACAGTGCGGAAAACTGTAAAATGCAGCCCTCTCATTCAAAGCCTGACGGCTTTGCCCCGGAGGGCCTTTTTCTCTGATTTGCACAAAGTGTTCCATCACTCCATGTGCAAAAAACAAAAAACGCTTGTAAATCAATGTGCGGGAAAATAAATGGAAACAAAAATCCATCCTTATAAAATTCCCGTTACTTGATTCTGCGGCCAAAACGTTGTATCCTTGTGGCAGAAGGCGGGCCTGCCCCGCGCAAGCAACTTTGGTGACGAGAAGAGAGGTACTTTTATGGCAATTTTGGTTTCCGGCGGTGCCGGTTATATCGGCAGCCACACCTGTATCGAACTGCTGAACGCTGGCTTTGACATCGTGGTGGCAGATAACTATTACAACGCTTCCCCCGTGGTGCTGGATCGGGTCAAGCAGATCACCGGCAAGGACTTCCGGTTCTATCAGGCCGATATGACAAAGCACGAGGATGTGGAGAAGATCTTCACCGAGTGCCCCGATATCGATGCTGTCATCCAGTTTGCCGCCTATAAGGCAGTGGGCGAGAGCGTTTCCAAGCCCATCGAGTACTACTATAACAACCTCAACTGCACCCTGGTCATTCTGGACGTGATGCGCCGCCACAACTGCCGCAACTTCGTGTTCAGCTCCTCCGCCACCGTCTACGGCGACCCCGCCAGCGTGCCCATCACCGAGGACTTCCCCGTGGGTGCCACCACCAACCCCTACGGCACCACCAAGGCC
>ERZ1027232.1161-NODE-1161-length-12842-cov-26.524830_pt1 | contig 12842 bp, 15 predicted proteins | sample MGYA00519478_ERZ1027232 | MGnify/ENA primary metagenome ERZ1027232 (study PRJEB26926, sample SAMN06164468) | human gut metagenome | biome: ENVO:00009003; feature: ENVO:2100002; material: ENVO:00002003 | host: Homo sapiens | place: USA | collected 2012 ...
TGGAATCCTCAAAGCCATCACCGACAGCATCCTCCACCTCCTGCTGTATATCCTCGTTATATGTGCCATTCAAGGTTACTTCCATATCGTAAGTATCGATATCACCATACTGAAACTCGGCCAGATTTGATACTGAATCCTTCACTCCAAGCCCCGTCAGGACAAGCGCCGTGCATCCGGCGATACCAAGCAGCATCATGAACATACGCTTCTTGAATCGGAATACATTTCGTGCGGTTACCTTATGTAAGAACTTCATCGGCTTCCAGATAAATGGAATCCGCTCCAGTAAGATACGTTTTCCTGCTGCCGGTGCTTTCGGCCGAATCAGCTCTGCCGGCATACACCGAAGCTCATTGATGCAGGCAAGGAACGCTGTTCCCATCGAACAAATCAACGACACACACAGACAGATTACAAAAAGTCCCGGTGAAAAATAAAATTCAATGCCCGTACCAAAGTCATACAACATCCTATACGCCTCAGATATTACATATGGGAACAGATAACTTCCTCCGAAAAATCCGATCACGCATCCAAGAAATGCCGAGCTTCCAGAATAAATCAGATACTTCGCCATAATGCTTCCATTCGTATAACCAAGCGCCCGGTATGTTCCGATCTGTCCACGCTCATCATCCACCATACGTGTCATCGTCGTCGAGCAGACAAGTGCCGCAATCAGGAAGAAGAAAATCGGGAATACCTTTGCTACGCCATCGACGATGTTCGTATCATTGTCATAGCACATATAACCGACATTCGTCGAACGATCCAGCACATACGTCTTTACATCTCCAAATGCTTCCTTCGCCGCCTGTTCTCCATATTCCTGTACGAGTGCATCCTGTTGTTCCTGCGTAAGAGGCTGTAACTGTTCCATCTGGGCTATCTGCTCCTGTGTGAGCGTTCCGCTCTGCGCATCCTGCATCATCGCCTGTAATTCTTGCTGTTGCTTTTCAACCGCGTCCTCCACAAGTGTCCTGCCCAGCTCTGTCACAAGCCGGTCATACCGGTTATCCGTAACCGTCTTCAACGCTGTTTCCATATCCGAGGTGACGTCGTCGATAAAATCATCATAAGCATCCGTGTAAATATCATAGGAATCCTGACTTTTCACATAGATTTCCTTATATGCATCAAATGAAAATCCGTTTTCCGGAATGAAGATAAACGCACTGACCCGTCCATTTCCAAGCGTTGTCGTTCCACGCTCAATATTGATATACATCGGTGAATTCACCGTACCGACAACTTTGTATTTCTTGTGTGCAAATGCATCTTTTGTATCCTGCGTATTGCTGTCCGCAATCTCAATTTCCTGTCCGATGATATCCTGTCCCTTGAACTGATATGCATCCACCACACATTCATCGTCTGCTTCCGGCATACGACCATCCCGCAGTTCCAGTGTATTCACATGCTCCGTAATGGACTGTGCGCGCAACACCTTCTCCTTACCATCCGCATCTTCATAGATCATATCCTCGTAGTAAGAGCCATCTGCCGCCAGCACATGCTCCTGCTTCCGCATTTCCTCTACCGCATCTGCATCAAATCCAATCGAAGAAAGCAGCCGGAAATCATAGAAGTTATGCTCTCGCAAATACTTATTTCCGGTTTCCACCATGCCCGGCTTTGTCACCTTCAGTCCGGAGAAAAATCCAACGCCCAGCGCAATGATTGCAAGAATTGCCAGGTACCGTCCCATACTCTGTCCAATTGTTCTACGTATATTTTTTCTATATGCCCGCATCTTCTATCACCACTCAATTTCTTCTACCGGTACAATCTGTTCATTCATCTTCACCGAAGCAATCTTACCACTCTTTACTTTAATGATCCGGTCTGCCATAGCCGTAAGTGCCTGATTGTGGGTGATGATCACAACGGTCATGCCACGCTTCCGGCTGCAATCCTGCAGCAGCTTTAAAATTGCCTTTCCCGTCTCATAATCGAGAGCACCGGTCGGTTCATCACAGAGCAGAAGCTTCGGATTCTTTGCGAGTGCGCGTGCGATTGCCACACGCTGCTGTTCTCCACCGGATAGCTGTGCCGGGAAGTTATTCATACGTTCTTCCAATCCGACATGGGCAAGCACCTCCGATGGATTCATCGGATCCTTGGACAACTGAGACGCGATCTCGACATTCTCCAGTGCAGTCAGGTTCGGGATCAGATTATAAAACTGAAATACGAATCCGATATCCCGCCGTCTGTACGTCGCGAGCTGTTTCTTGTTGTAATCCGAAACCGCTGTGCCATCCAGATACACCTCTCCTTCAGTCAGGCGATCCATACCGCCAAGGATATTGAGCAGGGTGGTCTTACCTGCCCCCGACTGTCCTACGATGACACAGATCTCACCCTTCCCGATCTCAAAGGATGCATCCTTTAAGGCTTCAACACTGACATCACCGGTCTTATAGGTTTTGCTTACGTTCTTAAACTCTACATAACTCATTTGCGTGTTCCTTTCTAATTTATCTGTGATAATTGCAAAATAATTCGATATACCTGAGTATAACATACTGTTTCCCTGCGATATATCAATTTCACGAAGCATATAATGTATTGCAACCAAGAAATACTAAATGTTCCAATCTACAATCTCTCATGCTTCCGCAGCCGCTGCCAATTCGCCATCCCTGGCTCAGTGGCAGCTTGTTTGAACATCGTGTTCAAACACTGCTGTTTTATTTATGGAACATCAAGTATTTCTAAGTTGCAAACATATCATATGCTTCATGAAATTATATATCACAGGTGAACAATCATGTTATATCTCAGGCATATCCAATTATATTTTGCAATTATCTATAACTAATATTACTTCCTCCAGCTCGCGATTCTTAACAATACTTCCTTGTCAAGTGGATATGGACAAAGCGCAAGCTTCGCTTTATTTTCTACTACAATATCAACGACCTGACGGATGTTTTCTTCCGGCAGGATGCCGCAGTCGCTCACAACCTGAAAGAAATCTGCAAACTCGTCCACAGAAGAAAATCCAATTGTCGACAACAGATATTCCTGATCTGCCACATCTGCTTCACGGATATATCCCGGCAGGAAATATCCGATTGCAATGCCATGCGGCACGCCAAGTTCATACGTGATCGCATAGCTTAAGCTATGCGGAATCGTCGTTCCTGTCTGTGCAATCGCCATACCTGCGAGTGTCGATGCCAACAGGAAATTGCTGTAATCCTCGTCTGTCATCTCCCTCATACCAAGCAGGGCATCCTTGCTTCTCGCCCATACCTTTAGGCCCTGATCAACGAACATCCGGCTGTAATCCGTCGCGGTCGTATTCAGATAACTCTCAATCATATGTCCAAGCGCATCAATCGCGGTCTGTCCAATGACTTTCTTCGATGCGGTCTTCAGATATTTCGGATCTGCCAATGCAAGCACCGGGAATACGCGGTGCGGCAGGGATGCCTTTGTCCGTTTCGCATGGACAGTAAGCACAGCGACGCCCGTCACCTCTGATCCGGTTCCACAGGTCGTCGGAATCGTCACAACCGGAAGTGCCTTTGTATGTGCTGCACTCTCATACAGATACTCCGCATCCTTCTCCGGGTTGGCAAGCATAATCGCAATCGCCTTTGCCGCATCCATCGGTGAACCACCGCCAATCGCAATTACGAAATCCACGCCATTTCTTTTTCCAAACTCGGTCGCTTTCATAACCGTTTCCACAGAGGGATTTTCTTCGATCCCATCATACTGCACATGTTTCTTTCCATATGCATCAAGTGCTGCCTCCACATCTGCAAGCGCTCCATTCGCGCGTGCGGAATATTTTCCTGTCACAATCAGTGCGTAGCTTCCATAGCCTGCCAATTCCTCTGCATGTACCTTTACTGCATCTATCTCCTGGTATACTTTTGTTGGTATGTAATATTTCATATTCTGTCTCCAATCATCTGCCTGATTCCGAAGTTTCCCCGCGGTACAGACTTCTAATAATATGTTATAATGGATATCCATATTTTTCAAGCGTTGTTTTGTGAATTGTTTGTGTTTTGCGCAACCAAAAAGACATGACATACATTTTGATGTGTATATCATGTCTTTCTTTTTACTCAAACAATCTCATCAATACATCATAGACTTCCTTCGCCACCGCCAGTTTGTACATTAACCTGCTTGGTTGCTGTGGAATCTCGACAACATAGGACCTAACAGTACCTTTCAGGCTTATCGCAAAATAAACCTGTCCGGGAACCGATGCATCCGCATTGTCCGGATCCGTATTTCCCATCGTTCCGGTGACACCGATTCCGATGTCCGCACCATACATATTCGCGCAGGCGGTCGCCATGGCTTCCGCTGTCTCCTTCGAATACACCGTATACTTATGAATCACCTCAGCGGACACACCCTGCATGATCTTCGTCTCATTGCTATATGTAATGCTCGCACCTTTGAAGATGGCAGATGCCCCTTCTGTATCCGTAATCAGAGACGCAATCTGTCCGGCAGTCGCACTCTCCATTGTTGTAATCGATATGTTCCGCTCGATCAACTGCTCTGTGAGATTCCGATAATCCTGCCGGATATCCTTCTCCACATATTTTTTCTTGACTGGACGAACCTTCGGTTCTTTCTTCTTGTCTGTTTTTTCCTTTTTTGCATTCTCCTGCTTCTCTGTGTCTGGATTCTGCAAGAGTTTTGCTTCCTCACAGTATGGGCAGATTTTATATCTGTCTCCGTTATAAAAATGACCATTTTCACATTTTCTGATATTCATAATTTTAACCTCGATTATGTTATTCATTTGAAAATTATCTTTATTATAACGTAAGTGCAGGAAAATAACTAGAATTTAATATGAAATAAATCATGCTTTTATCTCGTTTATCTTCTCATACAAATTACTTGCCATATCCCCTATAAACTCATATTTGACAATTCGTCTTTTAAATTCATCTCCGATCCACATAGCCATTCTGCAATAATGCAGAGCTTCTTTCTCTCGTCCTGGCATTTTACAAAGCAGTTCCGCTATATTAATACACGTCCAAGCTATAGCAGGATCATTTTCTATAGGCCAAATCTCATTATAGTCCTTTTTTCTAAAAAATAACGCATCCTTCAACAGTTGTTCTGCCAGATCAAGTTGCTGATTTGTTCTTGATAAGAAACATCCGAGATTATCTTTTAGCCAGGCAATTGTCGACAGAATTTCCCCTTGAGAATGTGGTTGAAACAACATTCCTATTCTTTTAGCATATATGAGGTTACCATAATCCTCCATTATTTTTTCATACTTACTGATTGCATCTTCGGTAAGTCTTATTATCTCATCCGTCCTTTTACTATCAGAATCTTTTGTTGTCATTTCCATAAACACAGCCAGAAGTTCTTCCGAAATTGCCTGTTCTATATCTGAATCAGCTTTATTACCTTTCAACAGCTCTTCCGCTTTCTGAATATTTTCATCATCTGCAAATAATCTCAGGTCATAATAATAAGCTGCCTTCACATCTCTGTAGGTCCAGAACCATACTCCCCAGTCATTTGGGCTTGTTAAAATTTCATCGCTACATTCATCTCGCATGAATGCCAGCGTATGTTTTTGTTTTTCAAAGTATTTTTCTTTTTCAAAAACAGCCATCTCTGCTGCCTCCAGATACATACTGGGTTCAAAACAGACCGGCGCATATATGTGTTCTTTCTGTTTTTTACTGCCAAACGACTGGGTTTCAACTTTACGGATTGGAATCTGATATCCCTCTTTGTTTGCTCTCGGCAATTCAATATCATACTTTGTTAACAGCTGACGCACACTTCTTATTAATTGCTTAATACGTCTTCCATCCCGTTCTTCATTATAAAAAGTATCATATTCTTTATCATACACTCGCGCAAATAGCTCCTCTTTTGAAGCTCTCCGTCCATCCACGCTTGCTTTTACAATCACCCGCAACGCCTTTTGCCGGTATCCTATAAAATCCCAGGTTGTTTTCTCCTTGTACAGAAAGTGGTTAAGTGATTCTTCAAAACATAAATCATCGCTTAAGTAAATTTTTCTTATCATACTTCTTTCCTTCTTCCCATTACTCATATTCTAAGTTGTCTAAACTGTTACTACCTGATCCGTCTCAACACAATAACAGCTCAGGCATCCTCCATTCGCTTTATGTCCATTTCCTGTATCGATATCCATATAAGAATCGCCCTTATATACCCGATATGATCCATCCAGATTAAGATTCGTAGTTGGAACATGTCCACATATGATATATTTATCCAGCTTTCTTCGTATTGCAGCTGCACAATCATGAATATCTCCCGATATCAAAAACTGATATTCGTTCTCCTTTACACCTCTCTGTATAGACTCTTCCACATCCACAAATCCATCTTCGTTATATACTAAATAATCTATGTCGATACCGGAATGAACCACTATCGTCTCTCCATATATTGGACTATTCAGTTTTGTGTATATCGGTAAGTTCTTTATAAACTGTTGCAACTCATGTTTTTCAATCTGGGATAACTCATCTACTTCCTGCCTTGTCTTTTGTCCCCCGAATCGGTCCCAGGTTTCTGCACTAAGCGTTCCCTGTAAATACATTTGAAAGAAAAGCTCATGATTTCCTTTCAAGAGCATCACATTATAATCTTCGCTTTGCACCATTCTCTTCACATACTTTAAAAGCCTTAACGGCTCCGCTCCACGATCAACGATATCTCCAACTAAAATCAGCATATCCTGATTATTGTAACCGATTTTATGTAATATGTTTAAAAAACCTTTATAATCCGAATGTATATCTGATATCAGGTAAGTCATAGACTATCATCCTCCCTCACTTTATCTTAACAGTACACTATCTAAATTCGTCAGTTCGCTCTATATTCTACTGATAATATAATAAATCATTTGAATTGACTACGCCAGAATATCTTCAAAAGAATCACTCTTCTTCATGGTCATAAATTTGTTTAAATCAACTACATTTTCATTAAAAAGCATGAGTTTCTCTTTCTCGCCATCCCATGGGTATAATCTATCTGCATGAAAGTGCCCCCACGCCCAGCGTCGATAATTCAGTGTTGCTTCAATCTCTCCCAGATACATCTCCATCGTTTTATCTATCTGCGATTGGGCAACTATTGTATGAAATAAATCTCTCGGCTCATAAGCGATAGGACAAGTGTGGGAAATGACCAAATCAAAAGTTTTTTCTTTCTCAATAAGCATTCTCCCATACTCCATTTCCTCTTTTGTAAGTTGTTCATTCTCGTACCATGTCCAGTGATTATACAATCGTACCCATTTATCTATGCTGTATGCCCCAGGAATCGACAGTGTTCGGTATCCATCGAACATATAGCTGGCAGGTTTGTCGTCAAGGTACTCGATACTTGGAAACTCCGTTTCTATATATACTGTGCCGTTATATTTCTGTTTGGTTGTCCATTTATCCGGATACTTATCAACTACATCTGTCACCCGTGCTTCGTGGTTTCCCCGAAGGAGGATATAGGTAAATGGAAATCTTGACAAATTCTTCTTGAAATTTGCATCCCGGTTACCAGTAATTGCAAAATTACATCCCACGTCACCAAGAAGAACGATACAATTCTTACATGCGTCAAGTCCTAATTTATCTCTATTCTGCCTGTAGAAATACTCAATGGGTCCTGTCTCCCCATGGATATCTCCAAGCAAAAACCAATTTTCTCTCATATGCTACCATCTTCCTCTTCTCTGACTTCATTAAAAAAAGTATCTTTTTGCTCTTTCCAGATAATTTTTAGTGTTAGCATAAACACCGTTACGATCTCTTGGAATAGCGACATCCACATCTCCATAGCTTATGTGCGTAATTTTCCTAGAATGCCCATTTCGACTGTTATCCTTTTCTTTATTTTGATAGTCATACCTGGAATAACCTAATTCCTCATCTAGTTCTTCATCTAAAGCGCCTTCTAGAAGCACAGACATCATGTCACGCATGATACTGTTTACATCGGTGCCGTCTTTGATGCTGATATCATTATTTTTCAGATAATCACGCATCATTTCTCCCATAGTTGCTTTTTGTGGGCTGTCTTTTCCTCTTTCCATAAAAATAACCTCCAAACTGAGTAATTTTATCTTATATCAGTTTGGAGGTTTACACAAACTTTTGGATACTACCTGTGTATCCCCGGGGATATATCATGATAAAATTCACCTCCTCATCAACTATCTTCCTCGAATTATTTTTCCTAATTTGTTCTTTGGTAATTCCTTTTTTGTAAATTCAATTTTTCGCAGCCTAGAGGTCAATTGCATTTCATATGCAATTTCTTTGATTTTATTTCTAACTTGAACTTCTTGCTCTGTTTCAACCACTACTTTAACATTTATGGTTGTACGTTCATTGTTTATAGTAGAATATACCATGCATTCTTTTACACCTGGTATATTATTAATTTCACTTTCTAAATTTTCTGGAGACAATTTGATTCCATCTTCAAAAACAATCAAATTCGACTTTCTCCCTGTCAGAAAAAGAAAACCCTCATCGTCTATGTATCCCAAATCACCTGTCATTAACCAACCTTCTTTAAAAACTTTATTCGTTGCTTGTTGATCATTCCAATAACCTAACATGACAGTATTACCGTTAACTAATATTTCATTATCTTCAATTTTCACATTCACTTGTATGATTATTTAGAAGCTAATAATCATTCGTTCCTTTCATTTTAATATCGTGGTTGGTGCTAGAATATAAATAGTACAAGCCAAAATGAGAAATTCCAAATACACATAAGCATGGTACAATAGAGACATGCTGAAGGAGGATCTCATATGGCAAAGCAACACGACAAACAATTTAAACTTGATGCAGTCCAGTACTATCAAGATCATAAAGACCTCGGGGTACGTGGATGTGCAGAAAATCTTGGTATCGGATACAGCACATTAACAAAGTGGCTGAAAGACTTCCGGGAATCAGGTGATATTCCTGTTCGTGGTTCTGGTAATTACTCATCTGATGAGCAGAAGGAAATTGCCCGTCTCAGACGTGAATTACGTGATGCACAAGATGCACTTGATGTGTTAAAAAAAGCAATCAACATTCTGGGAAAATGACGGAAGCCATTTATCTCGAAGTGTCTGAGAAGACGGAAGCTGCCAAAAAGGCTGGACGCCGGGTTTCCGTCTCCGGAATGTTGAAATTTTTAGGTGTCTCTCGCTCAGGATATCTTGCATGGCTCCACCACGTACCTTCTGATACAGAAAAACGTTGTGAAGCTGTAAAAGCAAAAATACAGGATATTTATGATGATTCCAGGCAGAACTACGGTGCTCCGAAAATTACTATAGAGCTGCGAAAAACCGGTGAAGTTATTTCGGAAAGAACTGTTGGTACATATATGCGCCAAATGGGGATTCGTGCTCAGTGGAGCAAACCATGGACAATCACCACAAAAGATTCTGATTTCAGCACAGAATTACAAAATATCCTTGATGAACAGTTTAATCCTGACCGCCCGAATGCTGTCTGGTGTTCGGATATCACCTACATCTGGACAATAGACGGATTTGTCTATCTGACCAGTATTATGGATTTATTTTCCAGAAAAATCATAGCCTGGACGCTTTCAGAGACACTGGAAGTATCCTGCGTGATTGATACTATAAACAAAGCCAAAGCCCGCCGAAATATCGACCAACCATTAATCATCCACTCAGATCGTGGCAGCCAGTATGTTGCAAAAGAATATAAAAAAGCAACCGAAAACATGCAGCGCAGTTATTCGAAGAAAGCATTTCCATGGGATAATGCGTGCATTGAATCCTTTCATTCTATTATCAAACGTGAATGGCTCAATCGCTTTAAAATCCGCGATTACAAGCAAGCATACCGTCTGATTTTCGAATATCTGGAAGCTTTTTACAACACGAAACGAATTCACAGCCATTGCGACTTTATGTCACCAGACGAATTCGAACGAGTATATGAAAGAACACACACTAAGGCGGAGCTTCTGGCAAGTTAAAATGGTGAGAAATTTCTCATTTTAACTTGTACTAAATCTTGACATAGGACCAGGAATTGGTGTATATTCGTATTATGGTTCAACATCCACTCATTATTTTGATATATGTGGAGTTTCTGTATCGCCAAGTGATGATAGTAGCATAAGTGCTTCAGAGACTATTTTCCATTTGGCATATACTATGTATCATCCGTTTTAATGTGTAAATTGTAACTAAGAAAATATAAAAATAGGTTGTCACACGATTTGGTGTGTCAACCTATTATGCAAAATACAGGAGGGTTAAAATGAAGATAGCTACCCAACATTATCAGGACAGCGTGATCACTCCGTATGGTAATAATCACTGGAATGGAAAAGAGAAAATTGATATTTCTAAGGAAAAAGATGATGCGGTTATTCTGGAAATAAGTGCAAAAGGTAAAAGAGCAATACAGCTAAAAGAGAAAAACGAATTTGAGCAGGATATTGTTCAAGTGGATAAAAGTGCAGATGATTTACCAGCATATTCAGGAATGTATGATGTTGACAAGACGATATCGTCTTCTCTTGAAAATTGTAGCAAAGAGGAACAGGGATTTGTATATGATATTATCCGCGAAAATTTTCTTATTGGAAATGGCAGCTCTATGAGTGAGGAGGAGCGTCAGGCTAATATATCATTAGGAATGAAAAAAGCGGAATATGCTGCAAATAATTTTATATCAGAAGATAAAAAAAGTTCCTTTTTGGATGCAATGGAATCTATAGCAAAGCTGGCAAGTGCCGGAAAGATGAATGCAGATGGAAATATGGATTACGGGGTAAAAAAAGGAAATTATTTAGGACATGGTAGTAATCTTGTTTACACTACAGATGGTCTTGATATGATGAGGTCAATGGATTCAGGTGCATATGATGAATATCAAAGGATCAGTAGAGAAAGTAGTAATTCTGATAGACAGCTTAACACTTTAAAATACTTGACAAATTGGTATTCTAATGCTGTAACGAAAAATCCGCATATGGTAGAGAAATATGAAGCTAAATCGGATGAGTATATTGAAAAAAATGTAAAAAATCAAAAAGTAGATTCAATTTTTTCGGATTTGAAAACAGAAAGTAAGTCTGCTTTTATTGAAAGTTTGAAAGCATTTCAAGCACAGAATCCTAATTTCTTATCCAATATCGTTAATAAGGAATTGTCAAGAAAGTATTGGGCATATGGTATTATCGCCTAAGGGTGAGGATAAATATGAGATGAAGTATGTTCCGGAAGATTTTGACAGGTATGATCAAGGATTTTTTGGAAGAGCGAAACCAGAATATATTATTGTTAAGGGAGAGTGTTTGGAAAAATTAAAACAGCAAGGGTATGAAATGGACTGTTGGCAAAAAGGTATTCCGTTGGCGATAAATAATAAACATCCTGATAGCATAAAATTAAAGGGATTTTGACAGAATATGCAAAGTATTACATGAAAATGTCAAAGGATTACAGTTTCCTAAAACCCATAATAATTTCTGATATAATGCGATAAGTCAGAAAGGATGATGGGGCTATGGGGAAAAGAGAGCACATATACGAAATTATTGCAGAGAATATCAGAAAAGAACGCAGAAGGCTTGGAATTACACAGGCAGAGCTTGCAGAACGGGCAGATGTATCATTGGATACTATCAAAAGTGTTGAAAATGGCAGAAGGGCAATGAGTCTTGATACATATTTGAATATTGTTCATGCATTGGAGTCATCGCCTATGGTTTTGATGAGCCAGCAGCACCCAGAAAAACACATTGAGCGTTTTGCATTTATGATGAATCGATGTGACGAAAGAGAAATAGAATTTGCATTACATATGATTGAACAAATATTAAGAGGACAGGAAGATTATCTGAGTGAATAGACGGGTAGTTATCCTGTCCTTTGTCTATGACTCTTTTGCAAATTTTTCAGCGAGATGGTATATGATTTCTTCAATGGTGGGAGTATCATTTTCACATGGAAAGTCTGTCCAGAAGCGTTGCATTTTTGGATCAGGGCTTTTTAAAGCAATGGAAACTGCCCGCCCAATTTCCTGTTGGACTTCTTCTTTTGTGATTCCTTCTTTTTCGGCAATGATTTCCAAATATTTATCAACAGAGTATGTGTTTTTATCATTCATAGTGTTGTTGTGAATCCTTTCTGAGAAGGGTATTTGCGGTCAAATTGTCAGGTGCTTGAATTGTCCCGGTTGAATACCATAAAAGTAAAACAGATAATCCGTTCTATATTACATAATAACCTTGAGAGCTGTTTTCTATGCAGATTATGGCTATTTTCTATTCTATCATATACATACAGTATGGTGCATACACGCACCATATCATTATAGGACACTCTTGCGTAGAATACAAGGAGGAGGTCTTTGTAATGATAGTATATGACAGGTTATGGATCACACTCAAGAAGAAAAATATTAGCCAGTATGCACTAATTAAAGATTATGGAATAGATAAAGCACAGTTACAGCGATTGCGAAAGAATATGGTCGTAAAAACGGTAATCCTTAACAGATTATGTTCCATACTTGATTGTAAGATAGAGGACATCATGGAGTTTGTGCCGGATGAGGATATTAAGTAAAGAGATATTTCCAAAATGTAATGAGAGTTTGGAAATATCTCTTTTTTAATCCGCAAATATTTATATTCTTGGTATTAAGGTGTACAATATTCCACCTGAAATAGCTGGTTTAGTCACTCTTACAAAAGATTCGCTTACGGTACAATGAATACAGCTTAAGCAAATATATAAGGTGCCGGAAAAGAGTGGAAGGTGTACTACGATATTGTTAATAGTG
>ERZ1027232.1170-NODE-1170-length-12711-cov-4.751580_pt1 | contig 12711 bp, 6 predicted proteins | sample MGYA00519478_ERZ1027232 | MGnify/ENA primary metagenome ERZ1027232 (study PRJEB26926, sample SAMN06164468) | human gut metagenome | biome: ENVO:00009003; feature: ENVO:2100002; material: ENVO:00002003 | host: Homo sapiens | place: USA | collected 2012 ...
ACAGGCACAGAGAATGCAGCGTCAGATGGAGACACAGCAGGCTGAGCTTGAAGCAAAGGAATTCTCTGCGGCATCAGGCGGCGGAGTTGTAGAAGTTACAGTGAGCGGCAAGCGTGAAGTGACAAAAGTCAAGATTGACCCTGAAGCAGTTGATCCGGATGATGTTGAAATGCTTGAAGATTTAATTATGGCTGCAACAAATGAAGCGTTAAGAAAGTGTGAAGAAGAATCACAGGCACAGATGTCTAAGATTACAGGCGGTCTTTCAGGATTGGGCGGAGGCCTTTTCTAATGGATATTTACAGCGGACACATTAACAAATTAATTGAACAGTTGTCCAGATTACCAGGGGTTGGAGCTAAAAGTGCCCAGCGCCTGGCATTTCACATTATTAACATGCCACAGGAAGAAGTAGATGGACTGACTAATGCCATCACAAGTGCGAAGGCTAATGTGAGATATTGCAAAGAGTGTTTTACACTTACAGATGAAGAAATTTGTCCGATATGTGCCAATAAGGCACGTGACCATTCAACAATTATGGTGGTTGAACATACGCGTGATATGGCAGCATATGAAAAGACAGGCAAATATAATGGCGTATATCATGTGCTTCATGGTGCAATAAGCCCGATGCTTGGAATCGGACCAGCCGATATTAAGATTAAAGAGCTTATAAAAAGGCTTGAGGGTGATGTGAATGAAGTTATTATTGCAACCAATTCAAGTCTTGAGGGCGAGACAACTGCAATGTATCTTTCAAGGCTTATTAAGCCGACCGGAATTACGGTTACAAGAATTGCAAGCGGAGTTCCTGTCGGTGGAGACCTTGAATATATAGATGAAGTTACACTTCTGCGTGCTCTTGAGGGACGTACACAATTGTAAAATGGGAGCAGATTTATGGCTGTAAATATGGTAAACGATATTGTCTCCGGACACAGGGCGAGAATGCTCAATTTAAAAAAATATTATCCGTTTTTTAAACTCACAGAGATTTCATTGTCACAGTTTAAAGACGGCAAGTACGAAATACTTGATATGGGATATATCGTTATGGGTATTTTACGCTTTTTTATAGAAGAAAATAACTTCAATGAAAAAGATGTTACATACCCTGAATACCTTGAATTTTTTCATGAACTCATTTCAAGGGATTTCGGACTTTTATTAAGTGAAGAAGAAAACAGGGAAATTGGCGGCTACATTTTTGATAAAATTAAAAATGACGGCCGCCCTTTTGATTTTGAATATTTTGACCCGGTTGAAAGAAAAAAGAGAATTTCGCGGGTAAGGATGATAGAAAGCACAATAAGGGACAATATAGTGTGGTATACGATAAGTCCTGATGCTGTGGAATTTTATCTTGATACAAAAGAGATAAAAGATGAGAGCAGGATAAGTGTGCAGCAGCTTCTGCTTGAAAAAATGATACAGGCAAAGAATTTCAAAGGTGGTACGGAAGTTGTTGAAAGAATTAATGAAGAGGTAAGCAGGCTCGCACTTGTACAGCAGGATGTAATGAATACGCTTGCATCCGATGTTTTTGCCGGAATAGAAGCATACCGTGATTTTGTAGAAACGGGAATGCGTTGGTTTGATGATGAGGAAAAGCTGTTTAAGAAAAACAGTGATTTAATAAAATCGGCACTTGAAAAAATATCGCCGGGAGGGCAGGCGGATGCAGCATATTATAAGACAATCAGTGAGATATATGAGCTTGAAAACCAGCTGAAAGTTGCAATGAACAGACACGCACAGCTTCTTGGGGCATGCACCCATATGCAGAAACTAACAGATGATGCTGTAAGGCATGCAAAACTTTCTCAGATAAGAAGCCATGTTGATTTCACATCACTTTTAAAAAAGATGACGGAAAATGGTGATGCATCAGTGCTGATTCCTCTTATAAACGGAATTTTAAAACCAAATACGAAGAAAACATTTAATCTTAATTCCATAGATGAAGCACTTACAATGAGACCTGCAAGATATCAGGAGATAGAAAAGGTAAGTGTAAAAAAGCAGAAAGAAATCATATTTGAAGATGAACTGGAAGAGAAAAGAATTGCGGATAATTATGTATTTATAATGAAAAATCTTATTTCGGCACTGCACAAAAAAGAAGCGTTCACACTGGAAGAATTTAATCTGTCAATGAAAAATATGTATTCCGAAAATGTTCTTAAAAATGCAGATTATTTTTCATTTTTCGTAAATCTGTGCCAGAAGAAAAAGCATATAACCGGCGGTGCAGATATGGATAGTGAAAGTTTTATGGATGATATATTGAAAAAATATTTTGAGAATGAAGCCCCGGTTGTTTTTTCTATAGATGAGGGGAATGGCAAAATGCTTGAACTTATGGACGGATGTGAAGTGAGCGACGTTACATTCCATAGAGAAGATTACAGCAATTAACATTTAATATAAATTTATACCGGAAGGGAAAAATTATGGAGAGCAGAAATTTAGACAGAGCATTAGATATCGTGTCAAAACTTATCAATGGCGAAAATGTTGGTGAAAATGGAGATAATGCAGCACTGTATCAGGAGTACAGCACAAATGCACAGGTTTATGACATTGTTATGATGACTCTTAAAAAGATGAATCTTGACATATATGAGTATAAAAACAGCCTGTATGTAAGTGCAGGCCAGAATAATCCGGTGTTTGGATATACTAACGAAGAGTTGAGAAAAGAACTTGGAGTTAAGTTGAACAGAGAATTGTATCTTGCATATTTTGTTATTTACAATACTATCACATCATTTTACAGTGATACGTCAGCAGCAAATTATACAAGTTACGTGCGTATTGAAGATGTAATAGAAAATGTTGATAATTCCATAAACGGTATAATTGATAAGCGAAACGGCATAGTCCTTGATGAGATAGAGGAAAACAGTTTTAAGCAGATTGCGTTAAGCTGGGAGGAACTTCCGGCCTCATCTGACAGTGTTCAGGCTGGGATGAGGGCAGCGAGAAATTCAAAAGCCGGATTTGTCAAAATAGTTTTTAATTTTCTTGTAAATCAGGGGCTGCTTGTTGATAATTCGGAAAAGCCGGAAAATTCTGTGGATAATACAAAAGAAGATGAAAATTCTGGTGGAAATCTTTATTATCCTACAAACAGATTCCGGGCACTTATAGAGAATTACTTTGATGAATATAAAGGAAGATTTACGCAGATTTTATCGAAAGGAGAGAAGAACGATGCCACAGATTAACAGAATCAGGGTAAACAATGTAAAGTACAATTTCGGAACACAGATGTATGATGATTTTATGATGCGTCCAAATTGCAGCAGCATGATTTATGACCTTGCGAACGGAGGTGGTAAGAGTCTTCTCATGCTCATGCTTTTGCAGAATGTAATTCCGAACTGTACACTTGATGAGAAGCAGCCGGTTGAAAAGCTTTTCAGGCAGGGGGGAGGAAATACAGTCATACATTCTCTTGTGGAATGGAAACTGGAGCCATGTTACAGAAAAGATAATTATACATATATGACAACAGGATTTTGTGCGAGAAAAGCGGGTGCACAGAGCAATTCGTCGGGTATAGAATATTTTAATTATGCTATTTTCTACAGGGAATTCGGCGACAATGATATAAAAAATCTTCCGCTTACAAGTAACGGTGAGAGAATAACATACAACGGATTGAAAGAATATCTTAGAAATCTTGAAAAAGATGATTTTAATGTGTCGGTAAAAATATTTGACAGAAAAGGAGATTATCAGAATTTCCTGTCACATTACGGAATATATGAGAGCCAGTGGGAAATTATACGTGGAATCAATAAAACAGAAGGACATGTAAGAACTTATTTTGAGAGCAATTACAGAACAAGTCGTAAAGTTGTGGAAGATCTGCTTATTGAAGAGATTATAGAAAAATCGTTTAATAATAAGTTAGGTGTGACTGATGACGAAGGTCAGATGGCAAGGACACTTCTTGATATTAAAGATAAGCTGCTTGAATTGTCAAAAAAGAATTCACAGATAGGCAATTATAACAGTCAGGTTGAAGAAATAGAAAAATTTGCTCAGTATGCAGAATCATTCAAAGTGAATTTTATAAAAAAGCAGGAACTTGAGGAAAAGATATACAGGCTTTTGTGTGCCTGCAAAATTATAATTGCTGACAGGGAAGCATTATCAGAGCAGAATAGTTCCGATTTGGAAAAAATACAGGAAAAAATTAATAATGAACAGTATCTGATTCAGTCGGCACAGGTTGCAAGCGAGCAGAAGTCACTTGATGCAATACGTGAGCTTGTTGATGTTTACAGTGCAAAGATTGAAGCGGCAGACAGCCGTTTTGCCGAAAGAAAAGAGCTGCTTAGAAAATCTGAATCAGTCAATGATTATGCAGATTATCTTAAATATGAAAATGATTTTAACAAAATAAAACAGACGATAGACAACAGAATGCGTGAGCATGACGACATTACGGCAGAGCTGCATGATATAGCTGTAAAAATATTTGAACTGTCAAATGATGAGCGGGAAAAATTAAAAGAAAGTCTTAAACAATCGCAAAAAGAGCTGCAGACTGCGGAGGATAATTATAAAGAAGCACAGAAAACGTTTGATTCACTGACAAAAGAAGAGGCAGCTGCACAAAGTCTCGTTTCATTTTTAAAGAGCCGCATTGAAAATGACGAAAAGCAGATGGCGGTTCTCATGGAAAAATGTGGAATAATTATTGCAGAAAATGTCGAGGCAGAGCTTTTAACATCAGAAGAGAATATTAAAGATGCCAGACAGGAGATACAGCAAAAAGATAAGGCATATAATGATTTGAAACTCCGGCTTGGCGATACTCAGACAGACATTGCAAGAATTGATGTCGGACTTGAATTTATAAAAAAAGAAATCGAAGATGTCAAGAAAATACAGGCAGAGTATGAGCAGACAAAGGACAAACTTAATACGCTCTCAAAAATATATAATGATGAAAATACGGCAGGACTTGATATAAAGATAAAGGAGTATAGTGACAGCCTTGACAGCGAGTATTTTGAAGCGGAAAAAGAGGCACAAAGACTTGCTGCATTTATTGAAAATGCAAAGAAACACCAATATTTATTAGATGCAAAGAACAGAACAAAGTTAAAAGAATATCTTTTTACAAGATATAAAGATGATGTCAAAGAAGGTGCTGACTGGCTTGCACAGCTTGATGAGAAACAGCGTACAGATGTAAAGAGGCGTATTCCGTTTGTAGAATACAGTTTTATTGTAAAAAATAATTTTGATAAAATAAAAAATGATGCAACGCTTGCCAGCTTTAATCTTGATTCGTATACCGTTCCGATTGTGAGTGAAGATAATGTCCTGGATGCAAAAGTCCAGATTGATAAAAATACAGTTGTATTTGCAATGAAAGATATGGATTTCCTTAAAGATGATGCAAAAACCGAGTCGGAGATTGCGGCGGCACAGGAAGAGCTTGATAATATTAATCATAAAATAGAAAAAATTGAAGACCGCCGAAAAGTTGTACTTGGTGACTATTGTTATGTCATAAATAATAAGATGCAAAGGTTTGAAAAAGCATCAGATGATTTACGCAGGCTCACAGAGAATATGTCGCAGAGCAGGGAAAATCATGAAAAGCTGAAAGCAGAAGAACAGCTTCTTAAAAAGCAGTGTGATAGTGCGGCTGCACAGGCAGAATCAGCAAAAAAGACATATACAGAGGAGTGCAGCCGTTATGAGATTTTAAAACTTGCAAAAAAACATAAGGAGCAGCTTGCCGGAGAATATGCAAAGCAGAGACAGGCACTTCTTGATGCAGATAATCTTTCACGAAAACTTGGAGATTCACAGACGGATGTTGAAAATAAGAAAGAAATTCTTGAGAATGTAAGTAAAACTCTTGCGGTATATGAACAAAAAATTGAGACTGCACAAAAAGACTGGGAAGAAAATTACAATCATTTTTATGATATGGATATAGATACATCAGACAAACCGGAAAAAGAATTTGCAGGTATGACATACATGCAGCTTGAGTCAAGATTTTTCGGACTGAAAGACATATTGGACAAAGAGATGGTTGACGTTGCAGATAAAGAAGCACTTATGGAACATTACCGTATTTCAATGGAAAAGTGCAAAAAAGCCATTGAATACCGTGGTGATGATTTTAAAACAGTAAAATCAGATTTTGAAACAGGTAAAACGATTGTTTCAGATGCACAGGAACTTCTTCACATAAAACAGCAGATTGCTGATATAGAGAAGGAGACGAGAGCTGACAGAGATGAATTTGATGCACAGAATGCACTTATGAACCGTCTTGAGGGTAGTATTGCACATGCTGTGAGCCAGATAAAAGAAAGATTCGGTGAATATGAACCGCTTTCGTGTGAAAATCCTGAAAGCTACATCAGCCAGCATAAGAATTATATAAAAGAGCTTGATGAGAGAACACAACGCATTAAAGAAGAGATAGCAGGTCAGGCAAAAGCTTTAAAAAAATATTATATATGTGAAAAAGACCTTGAGAGAATTGTGACAGATGCCGGTATGGATATTCCGGATGAGGAAGCAGTTGCCAATGTTTTCAGGCAGAATGAAAATGCATATGATTTAAAGATTCTTGAGACTGAGACAGATTCATATGAGAAAATCTCAAAGGATTATTCACAGCTTGTAAAGCTTATTGAAAAAAGAAGAGAAGATTTTCAGAGCAGGAAAGAACAATTCTGCCGCCGTCTTGTGGAATTTGATGCAGATGAGCTTTCGGCAGAAATGAATGCTTCGATAAATATTCCGTCTGATTGCAAAGATGTTGAGGTGTTATGCAGCGGGCTTCGCAGGACGAATGAATACATAGTATTGGAAAAAGAGCGTGTTTCAAAGGGTATTGAAGATATGGAACAGATAAAAGACAACTTTGAAAACCGTTGTATACAGACGTGCTGCAATATAAAAACAGAACTTGACAGACTTCCTGGTCTTTCAACAATACGTCTTGATGATGAAATCATATCGATGATTGGGCTGTTTATTCCATATGTAAAGGAAGAACTGTATAAGAGCAGGATGTCATTATATATAGATGAGACAATTGCAATGTCTGAAAGCATTTCGTCACAGGAAGAAAGATTGAAATATATAAGAAACAGGCTTACATGGAAACGTCTTTTTTCTGTAATAGTAACTGATATGAATGCAATAAGGGTACAGCTTTATAAACGTGAGCGTATCAAGGACCAGAGCAGGTATCTGCGATATGAGGAGGCAGTTGGCTCTACGGGACAGTCACAGGGAATTTATATACAGTTTCTTATAGCTGTAATAAATTATATTGCAAGCGTTAACGCATCAGTTAGTGAAACGGCAGTTCTTGGAAAAACAATATTTATTGATAATCCGTTCGGTGCCGCAAAAGATATTTATATATGGGAACCGATTTTTAAGCTTTTAAAGACAAACCATGTACAGCTTATCGTTCCGGCAAGAGGTGCAACACCGGCAATTACAGGAAGATTTGACGTTAATTATATACTTGGACAAAAACTTGTTGACGGAAGACAGCAGACTGTTGTCGTTGATTATTACAGCAGGACAAACACGACCCAGCTGGAATATACGAGAATGGATTATGAGCAGACGAGCTTTGAGTTTTTCGTATAAAAAGTTTACAATAATCAATAGCTGTGATAAACTTATGACATATATGTAGTGTAGATATACTGCGTATATGTCATAATTACGATTAGAGAATAACCCGGATTGCAGGGTGTTAATACATAAAAATTGATTAGTAAAGGTGGCGTCTTGTTGTGGATAAATATGAAATGAATCTTAAAATTGAACAGATTAAGCAGCTTGCAGCAAAAAAATCTTATAAAGAAGCAGCTGCAATTGCAAAAGAGATGAGCTGGCACAAGGTAAAAGACTGGAATGCACTTGCAACAGTAATTAACGTGCAGGAAGCAGTCGGAGATTACGAGGAAGCGAGAGATATGGCTATTCTTGCATATAACCGTAATCTTGGAGGCAGAAAGCTTGTATACAAACTTACTGAGATTATGATAAAGCTGAAGCAGTTTGATGATGCTGATGGGTTATATGAAGAATATGAGCGTATGTCACAGCATGATGTTAGCAGATACATTCTTTATTATATTTTAAGAAAAGCAGAAGGTGCGTCAGATAACGAGCTTGTTGAAATTCTTGAAGACTATAAGAATCATGAGATTGATGAAAAATACATGTATGAGCTTGCTTGTCTGTATGCAAAGACAGGAAGAAAAGACGAGTGCATTAAAGCGTGTGATGAACTTGCACTTTTATTTCAGGATGGCATATATGTTGAAAAGTCAATGGAATTAAAGCAGGGACTGGGGGCACCGCTTACAACAATGCAGATTAAGATTCTTGATGATGCAAAACTTAAAAAACATGATGATGAAAAGACAAAAGAAATCATGTTTGAACAGCAGAAAGAACTTGCAAGAATACGTCAGGATGATATTGAAGAGGCATTAAAAGAGGATGATGATAAAGAAGCCGGGAAACTGGAGACTGAAGCAGAATCTTCAGATGATAAAAAAGCAGAACCGGCAAAGCCACAGATGCAAAGCATTGATGCAGGAAGCCTTATGGCTGCAACATTAGAGCCATGGGATGAGCCGGTAAAAGAAGAAAGTGACGAACAGACAGAAGAAATAGAGATAAATATAGAAGAAACTGATGAACCAAAGGGTGAATCAGCAGAAAATAATGATACAGTAGAAAATAATGATACAGCAGAAAATCTTTCAGGCGAAGATATGAAAGAAGAACATGATGCTGATAACAAAGAACAGCCGGATAATACAGATGTATTTAAAATGGCAAGAAAAGCAGCGGCGGCAGTATCTGATAACAAGCCCGGACAGATGCCGGAATCATTGAAAGAACTCATAGCTAATGCCAAGAAAAAGATTGAAAACAGCTATGACAGAATGAGTCGTGAGGATGAAGAAGAACGTCTGCGTGAAGAAAGAATAGAGGCACAAAGACATATTAAAGAGCGTGAAGATGCTATGGAGATTGAGCCTGTAAGCGTACCGAATGTCAATAATATTTATGACACACAGAACATTCAGGCAGAGCTTGCAAAGAATTTAAGTGAAATTCTTGACGAAGATACACAGGCATTAAGACCGGATCCGGTGACGAATACAGACAATATTACGGATGAGGTGCAGCCGGAAGAAGATGAGCAGATTGAAGGACAGTTAAGCCTGGCAGACTGGATGGAAACAGTACGCGAACAGAAATACGGCAACAGGGATACTAAAGAATATTCTAAAGAAGAACTCGAACGCATGCTTGATGAAAAGGATGAAAAGAGTGCTGCATATGAGCGTCTTATGGAAGAACAGAAAGAAATTGCAAAGGCAAACGGCTCTGAATTTAATGAGGAAGAAGCAAGATTAAAAGCAAGAGAAAAGATGATGCTCCATGCAGCAAAGACAGACCTTGCTATAAGAACCGGTAAAGCTACAGTGAAGCTTGAAGAAGCGGTAGATGCCATGAGAAGTATGGCAGAACAGGCAGGAGATGTGCAGGAAGAAGCTGCCAATGAGCAGACAGCAACTAAAGAAACGGATATTGCAGAACAGATAACTGAAAATATCCAGAAGGATACAGTCGTATCACTTGATACAGCAGAGATTGAAAGAATATCAGATGAAATGTTAAAGAGTGCTGTCAGTGAGGAGCTTGATATGGAGCAGACAGACGAAACAGAAGAAGAGATTCCAATCGGCGAGCTTATGCCTGAAGAAAATACACGTAAAATTAAGCCTTCAGCAGTAAAAGAACCGGAACCTCAGGTTGATGATATTGAGCAGGAAATAGATGAAGAAAAGAAACTTAGCGGAGATCTTGCAAAGATATTCAGAAAATACAGAGAAATGCCTGGTCTTGAGAGCCAGCTTGCATCTTATTTTGAGACACTGGATAAGGAAATGCAGACTAATACTTCATCATACGGAAATATTCTTATTTCAGGCAATTCAAGTTCTGACAAGACAGACCTTGCAAGAACAATTGTAAGAGCAATCAATCATCTTTATCCGGACCGCCAGAAAAAGATAGCAAAGACAACCGGTGACAGTATTAATCACAGAGGAATCAGCAGAGCCATGTCAAAGCTTAAAGGAACTGCTCTTATTGTAGAGGGCGCCGGTTCAATCCAGCCAAAGCGTATTGAAGAGATTACACAGTGCCTTAAGCAGGATACAGGCAGAATGATAGTAATATTTGAGGATTCTGATGCTGAGATGAATGTTTTGTTAAACTTCAATCCGGATTTGACAAAGCAGTTTAACCATAGAATTATATTAAAGCAGTATACTGTTAATGAACTTGTAGAAATGGCAAGAAAATTTGCACGTAAACGTCAATATGAAGTTGATGATGATGCACTTCTTGAATTGTACTTAAAGATTGATAAGCTTCACAGTGTGACAGACAATATCCGTCTTGATGATATCAAGGAGATTATCAACAAAGCGATAGCACATTCAGAAAAACGTGCTTCAAGAAAGTTCTTTGGCGGAATTAAGAAAAAACGTGGTGAAAAGGGAGATATTTTCTTCCTTACAGATGCCGATTTTAAAGATTGAAAATAAAAATTATTTAATTTAAGGAGAGAGAATATGAATAATATTGATGAAATGTCAGTAAACGCGATAAGAGTTTTATCTGCGGATGCGATTCAGAAAGCAAAATCAGGTCATCCGGGACTTCCTCTTGGAGCAGCACCTGCCGCATATGAATTATGGAGCAGACACATGAACCACAATCCAGCTAATCCAAAATGGGAAAACAGAGACAGATTTATCCTGTCAGGCGGACACGGCTCAATGCTGTTATATTCACTTTTACATTTATTTGGATATGGTAATCTTTCAATAGATGATATCAAGAATTTCAGACAGCTTGATTCGCTTACACCAGGACATCCTGAATATGGTCATACTGTAGGAATTGAAGCTACAACAGGTCCTCTTGGACAGGGTATGGCAATGGCAGTAGGTATGGCAATGGCAGAGGCACATCTTTCTGCTGTATTCAATAAAGAGGGATATCCGGTTGTTGACCACTACACATATGTACTGGGTGGCGACGGCTGTATGATGGAAGGTATTTCATCAGAATGTTTCTCTCTTGCAGGAACTCTTGGACTTAACAAGCTTATTGTTTTATATGATTCAAATAATATTTCAATTGAGGGAAGCACAGATATTGCATTTACAGAAGATGTAATGAAGCGTTTTGAAGCTTTTGGTTTCCAGACAATAGAAGTTAAAGATGGCAATGACCTCGCGGCAATCGGAGCAGCTATTGAAGAGGCGAAGGCTGATAAAGAGAGACCTTCACTTATTAAGATTGATACTCTTATCGGATTTGGATGTCCGGCGAAGCAGGGTAAGGCAAGTGCTCACGGCGAGCCTCTTGGAGAAGAAAATGTTGCCGCATTAAAGGAAAATATCGGATGGCCATGTAAGGGCGATTTTGAAGTTCCACAGGAAGTTTATGATAACTATAAGAAGATAGCACAGGAGCGTGGTGCGGCAGAAGATAAGTGGAATAAACTTTTTGATGAATATTGTGAGAAGTTCCCTGAAATGAAAGAAAAGTGGGATAAATATTACAACGGATATGATCTTACAGATTTATTCGAGTCAGAAGAATACTGGGTTAAGCCTGAAAAAGCAGAAGCTACAAGAAGCACGTCAGGAGCACTTCTTAACCTTATTAAGCAGCATATGCCTAACCTCGTAGGCGGTTCTGCTGACCTTGCACCATCTAATAAGACAAACATGAAGGATGCAGGCGATTTTTCTAAGGAAAATTACGCAGGAAGCAATTTCCACTTTGGCGTAAGAGAGCAGGCCATGACAGCTATCACTAACGGTATAGCACTTCACGGAGGATTAAGACCATTTGCAGCAACATTCTTCGTATTCAGTGATTATACAAAACCGATGGCAAGACTTTCATCACTTATGAAACTGCCTGTAACATATATTTTCACACATGACAGTATCGGTGTCGGCGAAGATGGTCCTACACATGAACCAATAGAGCAGCTTGCTGCATTCCGTTCACTTCCAAACTTTACTGTTTTCCGTCCATGTGACAGAACAGAGACAGCGGCAGCATGGATGTATGCCATAAAATCAGAGAGCACACCTACAGGACTTGTGCTCACAAGACAGAATCTTCCACAGATTGAAGGATCTTCAAAGGAAGCTTTAAAGGGTGGCTATATCATTGATAACAGCACAAAAGCTGAACCTGATGCAATTATAATAGCAAGCGGTTCAGAAGTTTCACTTGCAATAGAAGCTAAGAAACTTCTTGCCGGTGATGATATTGATGTAAGAGTTGTCAGCATGCCAAGTATGGAATTATTTGAGGAACAGTCTGACGAATACAAGAATTCAGTTCTTCCATTAAGCTGCCGTAAGAGAGTTGCTGTTGAAGCACTTTCTGATTTTGGCTGGTACAGATATGTAGGCCTTGATGGTAAAGTCGTTTCAATGAAAGGCTTTGGAGCTTCAGGTCCTGCAAACGAACTTTTCAAGAAGTTTGGCTTTACTGCAGAAAATGTTGCAGCAGCAGTAAAAGATGTAATGTAATCTGATTGAATTTGTCAAAAAGTGTTAATAAATTATTTACAAT
>ERZ1027232.1173-NODE-1173-length-12694-cov-6.263708_pt1 | contig 12694 bp, 9 predicted proteins | sample MGYA00519478_ERZ1027232 | MGnify/ENA primary metagenome ERZ1027232 (study PRJEB26926, sample SAMN06164468) | human gut metagenome | biome: ENVO:00009003; feature: ENVO:2100002; material: ENVO:00002003 | host: Homo sapiens | place: USA | collected 2012 ...
AGATGTAGCTCCGTCTCGTGGGCTCGGAGATGTGTATAAGAGACAGTTCATATTCTTATGAAACGGGCAATAGTTGTATTTCACTTAATACTACTTTTTTGTGTCAGCCTATCTGCACAGAATACGAGTATGTATCGGGACACATTATATGCACATATCAAGTTCCGGCAAGGATATTCGCAAATAGACTCCACTTTCAGTGATAATCAAGCGCACTTGAATCGTCTCATTGCATTATTAGACAGTACAGCGCTCGACACATCTATGGTTCTCAAGGCCATAACCGTAAGAGGCAGCGCCTCGCCGGAAGGCTACACCCCTATGAACCGCAAGCTGTCGGAAAAACGCGCCCGCAACATGCAGGCATACATCGTCAGCCACACATCCCTGAAAGGTCTCAACGTAAAGACCGCCCCTTCGGACGTGGACTGGGAATTGCTAAGTGAGATGATTGCCGGTACCGACCAGCCGTGGCGCGACGAAGCCATAAGGATTATCGCCAATACCCCTATCTGGATTTTCAAAGACAAGAAAATCGTGGACGGAAGAAAAAACCAGCTCTGCATGCTGAAAGGAGGACGCGCATGGGAATACATGTCGAAGAACTTCTTCCCCGACCTGCGCAACGCCCGGTTCCGAATCCTGTGCGAATGGGAAGTACGCCGCCCTGCCAACAGCAAAGCCAATGAATGCGAACCGATAGCCGACCTGCCTCCGGTTGAAGAAAGACCTGCCGATACCGGTAAGGACTCCGCAGCCTTACTGCCTGTGGCCGACATAGGCGACACCCTTCCTGCCGAGTCCGCCGCCCTATCGACCAAAGCAGAGAAAGACCGGAAGTTCGTCATGCTATTGAAAACAAATATGCTGTACGACGCTATGGCTATACCCAATATAGGAATAGAAATACCCATCACTTCCCAATGGTCGGCGAGCGCCAACTGGATGTATGCCTGGTGGAGCAACGACACCCGCCACCGCTTCTGGCGTGCGTATGGCGGCGACGTGGAGCTGCGTCGTTGGTTCTCGCCCCGCCGCGAGAGCCGTTCGCTGATGTGCGGCCACCACATAGGCCTGTACGGGCAATTGCTCACCTATGACTTCGAGTGGGGCGGACGCGGCTACCTGGGCGACCGATGGAGCTGGGCAGCCGGACTCGCCTACGGATATTCGCTGCCGGCGGGAAGATACTTCAACATCGACTTCACTCTGGGCATAGGATACCTCGAAGGCGACTACATGAAATACCGGCCCGAAAACGGCTGCTACTTCTGGGAATCGACCCATCAACGGAAATGGTTCGGACCCACCAAGGCCGAAGTCTCGCTAATCTGGCTTATAGGCGGACGCTACCAACAGAAGAAAGGAGGTGAACAATGATGCGTTCTGTAAGATACTTGTGGGCAATGCTCGCAACATTGGCGTTTCTCACTCAGTCGTGCGACCACAAAGACCTTTGCTACCGCAACGAGCACCATACCGAACTCGAAATCAAGTTCGACTGGAGCAACGCTCCCGACGCACAACCCCGCACCATGGTGGTGCAGCTGTTCCGCATGGACGGAAGCCACTACCAGCGCCGCGAGTTCACCTCGCGCGAAGGCGGCAAAATCAGCATCGAGAGCGGCGAATACAAGATACTCTTCCACAACGGGGAGATGGAATCCGTGACCGAACGCGGAAACACTTTCGACGACTATCTGCTTGCCACCGTGCCGCAGCCGCTTCTCGCCCCCATGGGACGCGGAGACCTCAGCACGCCTCCCCTGCCCGAAGGAGCCGAAAATCAACCCGTGCGGGGCGTGCCTGCCAGCGTATGGGGCGGCAAGTGCAGCTACCTGCAAGTGCAGGAAAACGTGTCCGGACAATCGCTTATCCTGACCCCCGAAGCGGCTACTGTGGAATATACGGTAGAGGTGCGGAACGTGGAGAACCTGAGCGACCTGATTGATTTCAGCGCCGCACTGAGCGGCATGTCCGAGGGATGGAGCCCGGCAAACGGACAGCCGACCGGAGAACCGGTAGTTATGCCCCTCGAAATGCAACGGCATACTGATGAGAAGATGCTCTCGGCGCGCTTTGCCACCTTCGGCCACTGCCCCCACGGACAAGAAGGAAAGCACATACTGACCATCTACACTTCCAATCAAAAATACTTCCACCACGATGTCACCGGGCAGCTGCACGAAGCCGCCGACCCCACCCACATCCATATCGTGATAGACGGGTTGAAGATTCCTTCGGGAGGTGGAGGCATGAGCCCCGACATTTCGGGATGGGACAACATAGTGGAAACAGACATTGATATGAATTGAAAAAATAACAATAAACTTAAGGGAAACAGATTATGAACGGAAATGTAAAATTACTGGGAATGGTTGCTACCGCCTCCATTATGCTTGCCTCTTGTTCAAACGACGAGTTGAAGGAAGTTTACAAGGGCGAAAAGATTTCATTTACCACGCAGGTAAAGACGCGTGCCACAGAGACAACTATCGATAACCTTAACGGCTTTTATGTCTATGCAGATGCTGACAACTATGAAGATATGTTTATAGACGGCCAACTGGCCAAAAAACAAACAGGTACAAATAGCTTTACAATCACAGACAAGAACGGAAGCGATTATTTATGGCCGACCGGAGTGAAAGAGGTGCGTTTCTGGGCATACGGTCCCGACAAGCTGGACACAGCAAAGGCATTCAAGCCTACCATAACCACACATACACAGCGATTTGAAGTTCTCTTGGAATCTTCCATGGAAAATGGAGGTACAAACCAACAAGACTTTATTGTAGCTTATCAGAACGTAAAACAGGAAAACGTAACGGGAGGTGCCGTTAAGTTGGACTTTCATCATGCGTTATCGCAAATTTGCATCAATGCCAAGTGTCCGGACCATGACAATAGAAAAGTGGACATCAGAGGAGCATGGCTGGTAAACATTAATCAGAAAGGCATTCTTTCATTCTCAGAGAGTGCAACAGATACACACCACATGGAATGGGCACCCAGTCTACCAAGCAATTATGGCGTCAAATTAGAGAGTCTGCCATCGCTTAAGAGCGAAAATATCACCCTAATAGGACAATCAGAAGGAACTGTGGGAGATAAATCCAGCAGTCTGATGCTTATTCCGCAAAAACAAAAAAAATGGACAACTGACAACCCTGAGGGAGCATACATTTTGTTCCTCTGCCGCATTGAGGCCATTCACAAGGGCACAGCCCATCCTGAGGGAGACGACAACGGAGCGATACACACAGAAGGAGATTACCATTATCACCAGCTATTCCCTACTCCTCAATCCAATAAATGGAATCGCAACGAATACGGATATACCTGTGTAGGTATTGATATCGACTGGAAGCCCAACCATAAATATGTATATAACGTCATATTCTGCGGACAAGGCAGCGGCGCGGGTGTTTATCCTCCAACAAAATTACCCGAAAAACTGCCGGAATTTGATGAAATAACAATTGCACCAACTCCCGAAGATAAAGTAGGAGAAACAGTACTCGACAGCCCGCTATCTTTCGACGTAAGAGTAGGGGATTGGGAACAAGGCAAGACCGGAAACAATGATGGTAATACAAACATGGACTAATCGACTAACATCAAAAGAAACGTGATTATGCGACATTTTCGTATATTTCGACCATCCTTCGGGCTGATGCTCCGTATGCTTGCAGGTGTTGCGGTCTGTGCCGTGTCGTCCTCTTGCACGGACGACACTTTCGACAAGCACGGACATCAGGGTGCTTCGGGCATGCTTGCGTTCGATGTGGCGGCACCGGGCAGCTGGGCTAATGGTTCGGCGGCCACGCGCGTTGCCGACAAAGACATAAGCATCCGGAAGCTGACACAGTCCGAAGGGGGGAAACCCTTATATTTAGTTACTGAAATTGCGGAAGCTGCTGTGGATACAGCGGCTTCCAATGCTATAACCCGCGGCACCACGACAACCGGAGAAACATTTAAGAACCATAGCTTCGGACTCTCGGCGACATGCTACACCGGAGATTGGCCCAGAGAAGAGGAGACAAACAAGTGGACCACCAACTTTGCCCACAACATAAAGGTGAGTTATACCGAAAGCGATAGCAAATGGAAATCCGAAAAATCCCTGTACTGGGTAGGTTCGGAGAATATCAAATTCTTTGCCTACTCCCCCTACTCTGCTGCCGCACCTGCATCTTCCGAAGAAGACGCGGCTGATGCCGACGATGCCACTCCCTCCGTCATCCACTCGGCAGCGGATGCCACCGGTATTCCCACGCTGACTTATACAGTTCCTACAGACGTGACCAAGCAGATTGACCTGATGTATGCCACCGCAGACTGTGGCGGAAACGGCACGGGAGACGTCCGGAATGGAGCAGTGCAATTGAACTTCAAGCACGCACTGACTGCCGTCACCATAAAAACCGGCGAAAAGATGCTTGCCGGAAAAGTGACCAAAATAAAGATTTCCGGAGTGCATGGTAGCGGCAGTTACCCGATAGGAGCAACTAGCTGGACCATTACAGACGAAACCGCCGGACGCACGTTCAGTATAGACAATGAAACTGCATTGGACGGGAATAAAGACAAGAATGAAATCATGACCAAACCCGGCACCATACTGAACGGTGACGATAAGGGATACACGTTCATGATGATTCCCCAAGAACTCACGGATGATGCAAAGTTAACAATCTCGTTCACAGACAAGCTTACAAATACGGAACGTACTCTTACAGCCAAACTAAAGGAGTTTACGAAAAACGGGATATGGGAAATAGGAAAGCAGTATACCTACTCTATCAACTCCACCGGAATCGTTATTACACCGGTGATTGAATTGAAAGTCAACCGGGATAATACACTGTATCCTAATGGAGGCTATAAAGGAACTTGGAGCGCAGGTAATCCGCATCCTGATGTAGACTCTCTATACACAGCAATGGGAAAAGAAGAGAAGGATGCATATCTTCCGGTCAGCGGTGTTCTGAATGATGTAAGTATTGCCGCATACATGAAGGTGGCACAAGCTAATGCAGAATCAGCAGCTGTGAAAGAGCAAATAAGGAAACTTGATTTCACGATTGAGTGGTCTATTGATGGCGGCACAACGTGGAATTCATCGAAAGAGAGCCCTGAACTGGGCTGGAAACCGGCCACCGGTTCCCAAAGCAGGGCGGACGATACCGACCCGATGCAGCCCGTAAGCGGAAGCATAATCCTGCCTGCCCAATCCCAATTTACATACATGCGGGATTTCTTGTACGGGAAAGGAACCACTATAGAAGGCCAAACACCGGGCAAGACAATTACCGTTGCAGGAAATGGCTCGAAAGATGACCCATACGATTTGGTTAACAACAATGATGTAAAAGAGAGTGCCAACTGCTATATTGTGAATAACCATGGCTATTATAAGTTTCCGGCTTACTATGGAAATACTTATAATAAAGGAAGCGATACTTCGTCTTACAAGTATGTAGGTGACATAGATACTATTTCAGACAAAACTCGTGATTTTGTACTCAAAGAGTTCGTGAAACATGATGACTTCCCTGTCACAGATAGTAAAATCTCAGGAATAAAAGATGCAATACTACTATGGCAAGACAGTCCGGACCTTGTAACAGATGTGAAATACGATGATAGAACTGGTTGGGTATCTTTCCGTGTGCCCGAAGAGACCATCAACCAAGGCAATGTCGTGATTGCCGTGCGCAACTCCGAGACTACTATTTTATGGAGCTGGCATATATGGGTTACCCATCGCAAATGGGACAGTTCATCTTGTTATACAATGTCAAATGAAAACCTGAATCAATTTGACAAGCCATTTATCATAGCCCCTTGCAACCTTGGCTATTGCGAGCCACATAAAGGAGACAATGAAAGAGATATACTTATACGTTTCGTAGCCAATCGCGAACAAGTAGGTGATAATGAAATTGCACTAACCGTCAGCGGAGCATCGCAACTCGAGGAAGATGGAAAAAAGAAGGATATTATCAAGTTTACCCAACCCGAGATTGCAGCATCCGATGCAGGCGACAACACTTATTACCAATGGGGACGTAAAGACCCGATGCTCCCGGGCATTCACAATTCGGACACTCGCTCATCGAGTGAACTTGAATTAGATATGGTGAACAAAATGTTCTATTCTACTCCGGAGTATCGTTTCACTTCATCAGAAAGTGCCAGAAGTATCGGAGAAAGCATACAATTTCCATTTCAGTTTTTTATGCACCAGCGGCCATCATCGGATAGTGATACTCAAAATAACTATAAGCGACGCCACTGGCATGATGGAAGAGGAACTTCATATGGAAATAGAACCATCATGAACTATTGGAATACACAGTTGACAACAAGTGGATACGCTAACTTTATCCATGCCAACAAAGTCCAATATTACAAGCAATACCCTAATAACCTATATGTCATCAAAACAATATACGACCCCTCACCGGCAGGATTTAAAATTCCGCCTATTAAGGCTTTTGCTGATTTTTTTGATACTGTAGAGTTAAAAAAAGTGGGTGAAAAAACCGTAAGTGAAGGCCCAAATGTAACTGAATCCACGCGATTCAATGGATGGACAATTCTGATTCACGGCCAGGACTTTTATTTTCCCGCTACCGGAGTACGTGATATGGGAGTAAAGGAACGAGAGGTAGGTTATGGCACATTTCCAGGCTTCTCTTCAATAACATATATAGCAACATCCGGATTTCATGGTAAATATACGGGAGATGATAATGCCAACTCCAGTTGCTTGATATTATCTATTGATAGAAGAGATGGAGATTTTAAAAACTGTACCAAGCCTATTGAAGGAACCAACAACGCATACGGCTTTACCGTCCGCCCCATCCGCGACGGTCAGACAGCAGATTAAAGCCGCCACCTAAAGCCCCCCTCCGGAAGGGGGGCTTCCTCCATCCATTCTGTCTTCCAAAAAATCTCCATCCCCCTCTTTTACCATTTGTTTTTTTTGCCTACTTTTGCAGAAAATACAAGGAAAACAACAAACATCAAACATCATCCATACTATGTTTAGCAAGAAGAAGAACAACAACGAAGAGTATCTCAGCCCCACAGCCCAACCCTTGAAACTGACCACCATAGCCGTAGGCACCATCCTGAAAGGAACGGTGGACGTGGAAGGAAGCCTGCGCATAGACGGAACCATCGAAGGAGACATCACATGCCACAAAACGGTGGTGGTGGGTCCCCAAGGAAAGGTGACGGGAAAGGTGACTTCCGCCTCGGCCATACTGGAAGGCACGCTGAAAGGAGACATACATATATCGGACAAACTCATCCTGAAATCGGGATGCCTGATGGAGGGAGACATCTATACCTGCAAACTGGAAGTGGAACCCACCGCCTGCTTCAACGGCAACTGCAACACCATCAAAGAGACCAAGCAACCTGCCGCCCCCACACCCGACCCCTCTGCAAAGAAGAAATAAACCGGTTTACCGGATAATACCCTCTGCCGGTATGCCCTTACCGGTAGAGGCCACCACAGAACCAGAATGGAGAAAATACTCAATCTCGTAGGAAGCTTCATAGTCGGAGCGTGTATCGGCGCGGGAGGAATGATAGGCGTAAGAACGCTGGTCATAGGAGACTCGCTCGACAGTGTATGCAGCAGGTTTTCCGAATTCGGCGCCCTGCAGATGGCAGGAGTCTTTCTGGCCGCCATACTGCTTCTGCTGCTCTCCATCTTCCTGCAAGTGATTCTGCACGAAGCCGGGCATCTTGTCTGCGGACTGGCCACCGGCTACCGCTTCGTCTCCTTCCGCATCTTCAGCCTTACCTTCATCCGCAAAGACGGAAAATTGTGCATCAGGCGCTTCAGCATTGCCGGAACGGGAGGGCAATGCCTGCTTGCCCCGCCCGAAAAGCCCTTGGCGGACATCCCCACCGCCTTGTACAACCTGGGCGGAGTGCTTGCCAATCTGTCGGCCGCCATCCTCGCCTTCCTCCCGCTACTCGCCGCAGACGGACTGCCCTATCTGCTGAAATTCTTTCTCCTGACGTTCTCCCTGACGGGCCTCTTCCTTGCACTGATGAACGGAATCCCCATGAAGATAGGCGGCATCGGCAACGATGCCGACAACATGCGCCTGCTTCTCAAGGACAGCAAAAGCAAGCAGGCACTGGTCATCCAGCTACGCGTCAATGCACTGGTGCAGGAGGGCATGCGCCCCAAAGACATGCCTGCCGAATGGTTCGGCCAAGCGGAAGGCATCGACTACAAGAATGCCCTGCAAGCCACCATAGCCTTGATGCACGCCTCGCGCCTGCTCGACCTCGAAGAATGGGAAGCCGCCCACCACGCGTTCGGCAGAGTGATGGACCACCGGCACGAAGTCATCGGGCTCCTGATAAAGGAAACCGCTTGCGAACTGCTCTTCACCGCCCTGGTGACAAACAGGACCGCGCAGGCAGAAGAATTATATACCGACGAACTGAATGCCTACATCCGGCAATACAAGGATGTGACGTCTTCCAAGCAGCGCTTGCTCTGCGCCCTGGCACTCTGCCGGGACAAGGACGCGGCAAAGGCAAAGGAAATTTACGACACCACCTGCCGACGGAAAGACAAATACCTGATGCAGGGAGAAGTCCGTTCGGACATAGCGCTGATGAAATCAATCCTTACCGCCGCGAATGTCTTGTAGCGGAAATGCCCCTTGTAACAGGAATATGTCTTGCAAAATGAAACAACTCCTCTTCTGCCTGCTACTGCTGCCGTCGGCCTGCGCGCTGCAAGGCTGCGGCGGGAAGCAACCACCGCAAAGGCAAATACAACGCGCGGACACAATGGAAAGGGATACCGCATGTTCCGACTCCATAGAAGAAGCTCCCGCCCCGGTCAAAAGCCGTACGGCCCGCTATCTGGACTCCCTCGGTTTCGTCAACATCGCCGAAGCGGACAGCAGCATCGCCATCGACCTGATGTACACCCGTGCCGACAACTTCACCGGAACCATACTGTACGAAGACCTGAAAGAAGCCTACCTGCACCCCGATGCCATGAAGAGTCTGAAGCAGGCACAACACCTGCTGCGGGAGCGGCATCCCGGCTACAGCCTCGTCGTCTACGACGCGGCGCGCCCCTTGTCCGTACAGCAGAAGATGTGGGACACAGTGAAAGGAACCTCCAAATACATCTACGTCTCCAACCCCTCGCGCGGCGGCGGCCTGCACAACTACGGACTGGCAGTGGACATCAGCATACTCGACGACAAAGGCCTCCCCCTGCCCATGGGCACCCCCGTAGACTATCTGGGCAAGGAAGCCCACATCACGGAAGAAGCCGCACTCGTGGCACAAGGCAAGCTGACGGAACAAGAACGCGCCAACCGCCTGCTGCTGCGGCAGGTGATGAAAGAATCCGGATTCCGCCCGCTACCCAGCGAATGGTGGCACTTCAACCGCACCGGCAGGCAGACGGCGAAGGAGAGATATAGGGTAATACCTTAAAGCCCAAGCACACTGCTTCATTTAAGGAAGTTAAAAGGAATCAAAACTTAGAATCATATTTTTTCAGTAAGTTTGCATAGAAATAAATAAGCCAAACCATGCCTCTATCCCCAGACACCCTCCGCTTCATCCGCGAGCATCGCCGCGACGACGTGCGCAGCCTTGCCTTGCAGGCACGCCGCTACCCTTCGGTAGACATGCCCGCCGCCATCACACAGATTTCAGGCCGGCAGATTGCCAAAGAGAAGATACCCGCATGGGCCGAGAACGAGAACATACTCTACCCCGCCCACCTTTCTCTGGAGCAATGCTCCTCCCAGGTGACGGCACAATATAAAGCGGAAATCATAGGCAACCTGCCAAGAACAGGACAAGAACATCCCGCGAAAGCCGGCACTCACGCGAAAAACAGCACTCCCGCATCAACCGGCACCCTTACCGACCTCACCGGAGGTTTCGGCATCGACTGCGCCTTCCTCTCCTCCTGCTTCGGGCACGCCACTTACGTAGAGCGCCAGGAAACACTCTGCCGGATAGCCGCGCACAACTTTCCCGCCCTCGGCCTGAACCACATCTCCGTGTGCCACGCAGACAGCGTCCGCCATCTGCAAGAGATGGAACCCGTGGACTGCATCTTCATAGACCCTGCCCGCCGCGACGGACACGGCGGAAAGACCGTAGCCATCGGCGACTGCGAACCCGACGTCTCTGCCCTCGAAGAACTGCTGCTGCGCAAGGCAAGACACGTGCTGGTAAAGCTCTCCCCCATGCTCGACCTCACCCTCGCCATGAACGACTTGAAGCATGTACGAGAGGCACACATCGTCTCCGTGGGCAACGAATGCAAGGAGCTGCTGCTCTTGCTGGGGCAAGGCGAAACGCTGCCTACAGACGACATTCCCATACATTGCGTCAACTTCACCGGCGCCCCGGCTCCCCAGACCCTCGTCTTCACCCGCGGACAAGAGAAAGAGTGCGCATGCCCCTGCACCCCTCAACTGAAATCATACCTCTACGAACCGAATGCCTCCGTGCTGAAAGCCGGAGCGTTCCGCAGCCTCTCCTCATCGTACAAGGTGGAAAAACTGCATCCCAACAGCCACCTCTATACTTCGGACAGCCTCCTTCCCGACTTCCCCGGCCGCAAGTTCCGGATTACCTCCTCCTGCGGCTTCGGCAAGAAAGAAGTGAAAGAGATGCTGGCCGCCGAGAAAAAGGCGAACCTCACCGTGCGCAACTTTCCCGCCACCGTGGCCGAACTGCGCAAACGCCTGAAGCTGGCCGAAGGGGGAGACACTTATCTATTTGCCACTACCCTGGCAGACGGAAAGAAGGTACTTATCCGTTGCCAGACTACCGGATAAGACACCAAACCCTATACCCGTTCATGCACAAGATGCCATCCCGTGTTGTTCGAGATGCCCATCTCATACAGCATAAGGTGCCATCTTGTGCGTCTTTGTCAATAGTCCGCCAGACGACGGCAAAGGGAGATACCGCCGAAAGGGTACTACCTCCAAGAATTTATGTAACCTCATTGTAACTGAATCGTTATCTGTTCTTCAACGCTCCGCAATCTCCACGTAACGGCAACCCTCTACTTTTGCGGCAGATTATTAACAGATAATAACAAGTATGAAACAGATTTTGAGAGCATTCTTATTCTTACTCCTATTCACCGCCACCGTCAATACGGCCATTGCCGACGAAAAAGCAAATGTCACGAAACAAGGAACTGTACGCGGACGTATCATTGACGCCACTAAACAAACTCTCCCGGGCGCATCCATCTACATCGAGAAACTACACACTGGCGTGACGAGCGACGTCAACGGCTTCTACACTTTCTCTAACCTTGACCCGGGAACCTATACAGTAAAGGTGAGCTACGTGGGCTACTCTCCCGTAGAACTGAAAATCACCATCCCCGCAGGCCGTACACTGGAAAAAGACGTCGTGCTGAACGAAGGTGTGGAGTTGCAGGAAGTGGTGGTAGGCGGCGCCTTCCAGGGACAGCGCCGTGCCATCAACTCACAGAAAAACAACATGGGGATTACGAATGTAGTCTCTGCCGACCAGGTAGGCAAGTTCCCCGACTCCAACATCGGTGACGCCCTTAAACGCATCTCCGGCATCAACGTGCAGTACGACCAAGGCGAGGCACGCTTCGGGCAAGTGCGGGGCACGAGTGCCGACCTCAGCTCCGTCACCATCAACGGCAACCGCGTTCCCTCTGCCGAAGGCGATACGCGCAACGTACAGCTCGACCTCATTCCGGCAGACATGATTCAGACCATCGAAGTGAACAAGGTAGTAACCGCCGATATGGACGGCGACGCCATCGGCGGCAGCATCAACCTCGTCACCAAGAACTCCCCCTACAAGCGTACCATTGCCGCCACCGCCGGAACCGGCTACAACTGGGTGAGCGAAAAGGCGCAACTGAACCTTGGCTTCACCTACGGCGACCGCTTCTTCAACGACAAACTCGGCTTGATTGTATCGGCCTCCTATCAGAACTCACCTTCTGGTTCCTACGACACCGAATTTGTATGGGAGCAGGATGACAACGGCAAGACGTACGTCAACGACTACCAAATCCGCCAATACTACGTCACCCGCGAACGCCAAAGCTACTCCGCCGCACTGGACTGGGACATCAATGCCAACCACAAACTCACCTTCAAAGGCATCTTCAACAACCGCAACGACTGGGAGAACCGCTACCGTACCACGCTGAAAGACCTTGACCCCGACGGCAACGCCACCGTACGCATACAGACCAAAGCCGGTACGCCGGACAACCGTAACGCCCGCCTGGAACGCCAGCGCACCATGGACTTTGCCCTCGGCGGCGAACACCTCTTCGGCGCCCTCTCCATGGACTGGCACGCCAGCTATGCCAAAGCCAGCGAAGAACGTCCCAACGAACGCTACATCGACTTCCAACTGAAGAAACAGAAGTTCGACATGGACCTGAGCGACGAACGCCAACCCTTTGCCAGCCCCAAAACAGGCTCTACCATGACATTGAACGATGAATTCAGCCTGAAAGAGCTGACGGAACAGCAGGAAGACATCAAGGAGCAGGACCTGAAGTTCTCCGCCAACTTCAAACTTCCCTTCAAGAACGGCTGTAGCTAACACTTGAAAAGGGACCCGGAACAACATTTAAAAAGTGCCCCACCCA
>ERZ1027232.1182-NODE-1182-length-12611-cov-40.404906_pt1 | contig 12611 bp, 8 predicted proteins | sample MGYA00519478_ERZ1027232 | MGnify/ENA primary metagenome ERZ1027232 (study PRJEB26926, sample SAMN06164468) | human gut metagenome | biome: ENVO:00009003; feature: ENVO:2100002; material: ENVO:00002003 | host: Homo sapiens | place: USA | collected 2012 ...
ATTATATCCCGTGTAATACAGATTCTCCGCATTGTACCGGACACTTGTAGTGCCATCTGAATATAGCTGCGCAATCTGATCCTCAATCGGCTCAATCTTCGTAAGCTCATAACATTGCACCGCATGGAACAGCGAATAACGCACCGCCACAAAAATGAGTACAAGCAATAAGACCATGATAGGGAGCATCATCGCCAATGTATTTTTTATCATTATGATTTCAAACTTCTTGTGCTTCATCGAATCCTGTCGCCTTTTGTCAATTTTCTCTATCTTAACATTTAACGAACTTCCATTCAACTTTTTTTAACACTTCGCAGGCAGGCGCATAGTATAAACCATAAGAATTTTTAGCGGAGGCATCTCATGAGCGATTTGTCAGCTACACAGTGCGGTTGCGGCTGTGGAAATGGTTTTAACATCGGAAATGGCAGCAACTGTTCCTGCATCTGGATTATCATCCTGTTGTTATTGTGCGGTGGCTGTGGCGGCGGAGGATTCTGCGGTGGAAACGGTTGCGGTTGCGACAATGACTGTATCTGGATCATCCTGATTCTCCTCTTCTGCTGCGGAAATAACAATGGCGGCGGTTGCGGCTGCGGTTGTTAATAGAGGAATTCTTCGGGACTCCCTTGCAAGTTCACTTGTAAGGGAGTTTTTGTTATCTGTTGTATGACAGCGGTTGCATCCTCTTCCTCCGGCTCATATTTTTACAGAGTCGCACATATATTAGACTAACAAGATTTCAGAGCATCCGCCATGCTGCATAATCATCCGCTCGATCAACTGATCCATGACGACTCCCTGTTTTTCTTGGAAGCCATGATTCCTTTTGTGGACTATGCCTACAAAAAACCGTTGATCCTCTTAATCAAATATCAGGAAATCCGCGCCCTGATGCAATGCTTCGACCACCCGGACTATGTTGCCTCCTGCGGGTTCGACTGTCACCCGGAAAGTTCCGAAGAAATGATGGAATGCATGTGCCGTTTCCTGCCGGGCGATTTTGCAGGCAATATCAAGAACATGCAGCAGATGCTTAAAATGATGCAGGTCATGCAGGCGATGAATGATTCTGGATCACAGGGACCGCCACCAAATAATAATTGTGGAAATCGCTGTGATTTCCCGCCACAACCGGGCTGCGGTGCACCACCTCCGCCACCGGACTATGCGCCGCGGCAGGACATTGGTAGAAATCCAGATCATAATTGCAACAACCAGTCAGGCAGGCACAAGGATCTTTATTCCAGCGTCATGGATATCCTGAATTCCCAATAAATAGAAAGGTTCTCCTATGTTTGAACAAAACCCGAAACTTCGAAACATCCATCCAACCAAATTACGAATTATCAACGAAATCAAGGAGCAGAGCAAATACCAGTCCGCCGAGGAGCTGCTGCCGCAGATTCTGCAGATCAATCAGGAATTAAAACGCCGGAACTTAAGCTTCACGAAAGAAGAATCCGCGTTGCTTCTCGAAGCAATGGAGGAAAGCATGTCCCCGGCGGAGCGTCAGAAATTCCAGATGATCAAATCTTTTTTCCTGTAACAAAAAACGGCTGCCTGACACGGTACAAAACCATTGTCAGACAACCGTTTTCTTTCTATTTCTTCAGCAAATATTACTTACATACAATATTTACGATCTTACCCGGTACGTAAATTTCTTTTACGATGTTGCCAGTCAGCTTATCAGCGACGATCTCCTTTGCACGGGCAAGTACGGCATCCTTATCCTCATCCTTTGCGACAAGAACCGTTCCTCTTACCTTACCGTTGACCTGTACACCGATCTCGATCGTTGCATCAACGGTCTTTTCTTCCTCGTACTGTGGCCATGCACTGACAGACAAGAAATCTTCATGTCCGAGAGACTCCCAGATTTCTTCTGTCAAATGTGGTGCAAACGGGCAAAGAAGCTTGATGAAGATCTCAAGCTGTTCTTTGCTCAGCTTACCAGCACTGTAAACAGTATTGGTCAGTGCCATCAAGGTTGCGATTGCTGTATTAAACTTTGTTTCCTCGATATCACTGCTTACCTTCTTGATTGCCTTGTGGAAGCTTACCTCCAAAGCATCTGTGGAAGGATCATCAGATACCATATCTGTCATACCTGCTACACGCTCCAAGAAACGCTTACATCCCTTTACAGAGCTGTCACTCCAAGGAGCTGCGGCTGCATAATCACCCATGAACAATACATATGTCCGGAGCGTATCTGCGCCGTAATCTTCTACGATGTCAAGTGGATCGATAACATTTCCCTTGGACTTACTCATCTTATCACCATCTGGTCCTAAGATTAGTCCCTGAATCGTACGCTTTGCATATGGCTCCGGTGTATTTACCTCGCCGAGGTCATACAGGAAACGATGCCAGAATCTGGAGTAGATCATATGTCTAGTTACATGCTCCATACCACCGTTGTACCAGTCAACCGGCATCCAGTAGTCGATCTTCTTACGATCTGCAAATGCCTTATCGTTGTTTGGATCAATATAACGCAGGAAATACCATGATGATCCTGCCCACTGTGGCATAGTATCCGTCTCACGCTTTGCATCACCGCCACACTTCGGACACTTGCAGTTTACATAGGAATCAATCTTTGCCAGTGGAGACTCACCGTCCTCACCCGGCTCGAAGTTCTTCACATCTGGAAGCTCCAGAGGAAGCTCCTCATATGGCACGGCTACGACACCACAGGATGGACAATGTACCAGAGGAATTGGCTCACCCCAATATCTCTGACGGTTGAATGCCCAGTCCTTCATCTTGAACTGTACGCCTGCTTCGCCAACACCCATCTTCTTGATTTCCTCAACCATGCGGGCGATGGAATCCTTCTTATTTGTAAATCCATTCAGGAACTCTGAGTTGATCATCTCACCGTCACCCGTATAAGCTTCCTTCGAGATATCGCCACCCTTGATAACCTGAATGATATCAATGCCAAATGCCTTTGCAAAATCATAGTCACGCTGGTCATGAGCCGGTACTGCCATGATCGCACCAGTACCATATCCCATCATAACGTAGTCAGCAATGAAGATTGGAATCTTCTTGCCGTTCATCGGGTTGATACCCATAAGACCTTCGATCTTCACACCTGTCTTATCCTTGACAAGCTGTGTACGCTCGAACTCGGTCTTCTTCTGGCATTCCGTACGGTATGCCTTGATGGCATCCATATTTGTAATCTTGTCAGCATATTTATCGATCAGCGGATGCTCCGGTGCGATAACCATGAAAGTTACACCGAACAATGTATCTGGTCTTGTTGTATAAATCTGAAGCTTCTCATCTGTTCCATCGACATCGAAGTTTACAAATGCACCAGTAGACTTACCAATCCAGTTTTCCTGCTGCTGCTTTACATTTGCAGGATAGTCGACATCCTTCAGACCCTGCAGAAGCTTATCTGCATATTCTGTAATCTTCAGATACCAAACCGTCTTCGACTTCTGTACAACCTCGCTGTGGCAGATATCACACTTACCTCCCTGACTGTCCTCGTTGGAAAGAACAACCTTACAGCTTGGACAATAGTTAACGAGTGCTGTATCACGGAATACAAGTCCCTTCTCGAACATCTTCAGGAAAATCCACTGTGTCCACTTGTAGAACTTCTCATCGGTTGTATCGATCACACGGCTCCAGTCAAACGAGAATCCAACCCGCTTCAACTGCTCGGTAAATCGCGCGATATTCTGATCTGTGATCTGACGCGGATGGGTACCTGTCTTGATTGCATAGTTCTCTGTTGGCAGACCAAATGCATCGAATCCGATTGGGAACAATACGTTGTAACCCTCCATACGACGCTTTCTGGATACGACTTCTACACTGGAATAAGCCTTGATATGTCCTACATGCATACCCGCTCCACTTGGATAAGGGAACTCTACTAATCCGTAGAATTTCTTCTTGTCTGAGAAGTCCTGTGCTTCAAACACCTTGGCATCTTCCCATTTTTTCTGCCATTTTTTCTCGATTACTTTGAAATTGTGTCTCATAATGTCTCCTTTTACTAAATCCGCCTCTTATACGAAACGGTTTAATTTATCATCATATTTATAATCCACAGCCGCAAGTTTTTGCTCGAGATCTTCTCTTGCAGTCCGGAATTGTAAACAAAAGCTGTCCAGATTGATGCCGTCATCACGCAGTCTCGTATTCACAAAGCTTAAGAGCATCATCGGATCCTTCGGTAAATTTTCGATTGCCATTATAACACCTCTCCGGTAATCAGCCAAGGGGCTGGTTGATTTACAAACATACTATCTTTGTTTGTCTTTGCCACATTGATCTGCAATACCTCCATATTTGAGATACCGTACTTATCAAAGAGTGGCTTGATGCCAGACAGGATATTTAACTCCAATGTATAGATGACAAACTGCATCTTCGGATTCTTCTTCAGCAGTCTCTGAATATCTTCTTCGAGATGCTTGTTCGCAACGATAAAGGAAAGTCTTGGTGTTGGAATCTTCGCCATAGATCCCTCAGATAAGTCTGGGATGATCTGGACGTTGTGCACGCCAAACTGCTTCACATTATCCTCCATCGTATCCTTGGCGCCCTTATCATTCTCCACACAGATGATTGCGCCATCACTTGCCACAAAAGCTGCCTCGATTGCGATACTCTCTGCATCAACTAAACAGATCGTATCCTGCGAATCCACACCGAGCAGACTCATGATGACGGCACGGATTTCCTTGCCAACATACTTGATCGGTCCCTTCGAGAACATCTCGTTGCGCATACCGATCCGGTACGATTCTCTTGTCTTCTCATTCAGAATGAAGATTACTGTCGGGCCTGTGATCTTTCGGTTGATCACCTCTTTGATCTTGACATGTTTTACCTGTCCTTCTTCCTCGATGCCAACCGCATACCACATATCATAATCGCCAAAGCCTGCCTCCCAGAAATCATAGAACAGATCCTCATGGGATTCATCTGCAAAAATCAGCACACGTTTGTGTCCTTCCACGGTCGGTATTACATTTTTCTGTTTTCCACAAATATCCAGAAGTTTGATCTTCTCCGGACTTACCTGCATCTCTTTTGAAAAATACTCCATCCAGTTTAAGATCTGCTTTGTTGCATAACTACCTTTTGCCATACTCGCTCCTCCTTGTCTCTCTATGTTTGTAACCCTTTATTTCTCGTCTTTCTCTGTTTCTTTTTTCTCTGCTTCCTTCGTCGCATTTTCATGCTTTTTCAGATGCATCTTCTCCATCCAGCGGCGGAACACCTGCTTCATCCGGCTTTCCCTCAATGTCTTTCGCTCATCGTGGCGCTCCTGGTAAATCGGCTCTCCAGTCTCCTCGTCGAATTTCTTCAAGCGGATATAATCGCCTGTGGCTGAAGATAAATCTTTCGCACGCAGCTTGTCCCGGAGCTGTACTGCGAAAAATGCATACAGACACGCAAATACCGGAACACCTAAGATCATACCTGCCACGCCGAACAGATCACCACCCACTAAGATTGCAAGCAATACCCAGATACCGGAGATTCCGGTTGCATCGCCTAAGATCAATGGTCCTAAGATATTGCCATCAAACTGCTGCAATACAATGATCCAGATGATAAATACCACGAACATGATTGGATCATCCATCAGTGCTAACAACGCACCCGGTACCGCTCCGATAAACGGTCCGAAGAATGGAATGATATTTGTCACACCGACAACCACACTGATCAGCACCGCATACCGCATGTGTACGGCTGAAGTAAATATAAAGCATATGATTCCAATGATACAGGAATCTAAGATCTTACCATTGATAAATCCGCCGAACACGACATTTGCATACGAGCATCCTTCCATGATCTTGTTACCTGTCTTCTTGGAGAACAGACAATAGATCACTTTCTTGCACTGCGCCAGCAGCACATCCTTGCTCATCAGCAGATAGATCATAACGATCAGACCGATCAGGAAATTCATGACTGCCTTGATTCCGACAACCACGCCGGAAGAAAGCGTTTTCACGATTGTGTCGAGGTTCGGCATGATCTTATCCTTCAGAATCGTAAACACATTATTTTCTGCATAATCAAGCACCTGTGACAACTTATCCTCAATCATCTGATTCTGTGCAAATACTTTTTTGATCCACGCCTCAGCTGAATTGATATAATCCTCTGTGCTGTTCACAAGATCTGTCAGACTCTCATACACACGTGGGATTACCAGCCACAACAATCCAACCAGCAATCCAAGGAACAAAAGCACCGTCAGAATCAAAGCCGGAACCTTCACCTTCTTATAAACCCTATCGTATTCCGCTTCTTTCTTAATCTTACAGATCAAAAAGGAAAGCCCACGCCGGATATAGATCATGATTGGATTCAACATAAATGCGATCACAAGTCCGATAATGATCGGTGTCATCGCAGAGACAACATTCCCGAGAAATCCGAAAATAGACTTCCACTGCTTTATGACTTCTGCAAACAAAATACATGCACAGCCAGCAAGTGCAAGCATAACCCCAAGTTGAAGAATATTTTTATTCCACTTATTTTTCACGCATCTGTCTCCTTCTACTCATACAATAATTACGATTTATTATAGCATTTTTAATTGGTAGAAACAACCTAATTCTTGTTGACACTCCCTATATTATTGACTAAAATATTTTCATATAATACGCAAAGGGGTGTATGCACAGATGTATCGGAATATCATCAACGACTTTGCTAACTGGTACGACCAGACAAAGCGCAAAATCTTATATGTAAAGGGCGCAAAGGGTGTCGGTAAAACATGGGCGGTTCGCGATTTTGCCACAGCCTTTTTCAAGCAGCAATGCTATATCAATCTGGCAGAAGATTCTGCCTGTCAGGATGCCATCGCCGGCGATTCCAATCTGGATCTGCTGCTGTCTCAACGTTTTCCGTTTGGAGACGCATCAGATTGTATTTTTATCTTTGACGAGGTACAGGCAGTGCCGGACTGCGCGGAATTTTTCTATGCTTTCCGCAAGAATCATCCAGATTACACCATCTGTCTGATCGCATCCTCGATGGAATTTACAGAGTTTGAATACAGTCACCCGGACGTTTTTGAGATCTTCCGCATGCGTCCGATGACCTTTGAAGAATATATGATTGCAAGCAAGGCACATCCTTTCATAGATGCAATTTCAAAGCATAAGGACACGCCGCTTACCAATCTTGAAATCGGCGCAATCACCTCTATGCTCCGGGAATACCTGTTAGTTGGCGGTATGCCGGGCGTAGTCCATGCGTATCTGAAGAACCGGGATCTGTCCATCATCCGTCCGATGCAGGAGGCACTGTTGGAAGACTATGTCCAGCTTATGAAACAGACTTACCCGGTCGCACTCTACCAGCGATGCAAGCGCATCTTCCGGAGTATCCCAGAGCAGCTTGCCCGTGAGAATAAGAAATTCATGTACAAATCCGTCGATTCCAATGCACGCAGCCGGGAATACGCTGAAGCAGCACAGGCTTTATGCAACCTCGGAATCGCCCGGAAACTGCCACGTCTGACATCTGGAAATCTTCCTTTGGAAGAGCATGTTGATTACAAATCCTTTGAGCTGTTCTTCATCGATCACGGTCTGCTCCGTGCCGCTTATGGACTTCCTATGAACGAGGAGATTGATGTGAACGATATCCTGGCAGAAAAATGTGGTGCGATTGCAGAGCAGTTTATCTTCCAGGAGTTAAGCTCCAAGATTCCTTATCTGTACTATTGGGTATCCGGCGCAACCGCGCGCGTTCCGTTTGTCTATGAAGGAGAAGATGCCCCGGTTCCGGTCGATATCCGTTTCGTCCCGAATTCAAAGGCACAGAATATTAAGACATTCCGAAGTAAAAATTCAAATACAAACATTGCAGTGAAAGTAAGCTTCAATCAGGTGTCTCTCGATGGAGACACCTTGAATATCCCAGCTTACGGTCTGTGGAACATGTAAGCTACTGCATCTCGATCAAACGGATGAAATCCTGATCGGATACAGCCTTACTGTAATACCACCCCTGCATAAAATGGCAGCCAATGTCGGCAAGGTGATCGCGCATCTCCGCGGTCTCCACGCCCTCTGCCACGATATGTAACTCTAATTCATTCAGCATACCGATCGTATGCTTCAACGTAATTCCAGCTTTCGTGCTCTTAAATGCATCCCAGATAATATACTTATCCAGTTTGATGATTGAAAATGGCATATGGTTGATATAATCAATATTCGCATAGCCAGAGCCGTAATCATCCAGAGAGAATTTAATTCCATACTGTACGAGATCCATGATATTTGCATTGACCGTATCCGCCATACTGATGGTCGCAGTCTCCGTAATCTCAATGTTAATCTGATTCGGACGCACATCGTATTTTTCCATGATCTGTTTTACCCGGTCTGAAAAATGCTGCTGCATCAGCTGCACCGGACTGATATTGACCTCGATGTACTCTACCGTCGTCTGCGCCAGCTTGAAATCATGAATAAACCGGCACACCTTATCCAGAATCACTTCTCCCATCTCAATAATCATACCGTTTCGCTCCGCGATCGGGATGAAATCCTCCGGTGATATCCAGCCAAGTTCTTCATCATGCAAGCGTACCAGTGCTTCGGCGGAGTTATAAACGCCCTTCTCCACCGAGAAGATCGGCTGATAATATACCATCAGCTCATCCCGGTCGAGTGCCTGCTTGACCGCCTTTTCAAACGCTTTGTCCTGTTTGATCTTGCCTAAATTGTAATCCTTTGCATACGTGATTCTACCCTTTTGCAACCGCTTCGCCATTGACATAGAATAATCCATAACCTCGATCAGCTGTCCATATGCAGACGCATCTGTCGGACAATTCACACAACAGATGGATGCAGACATCATAATGCCTGCCTGATTCTCACTGTACCACGGATGGCGGAACCGCTCATGTACCGTCTGTGCCACCGCGTCAATCTGATCCAGATCCTTGTATAACACGATACAGAACTGGTCTGCGCCCAGACGGAACACCGTCTTGGCAAATGGAAGCGTCTCCATGAAAGCGCCGATCTGCCGAAGCAGATTATCTCCATTTTCAACGCCATAGGTCTTATTGATAAACTTGAAATCATCCATCGCAACGACTACGATTCCAAATGGTTTTTCGTTAATAAAAAAGGTGTGCAGATATTCGCCAAAAAAACGCCGGTTAAACTGCTTTGTCACCGTATCAATGACCGCATTTGGATTCTGCAGATAATAATAAATCGTCAGACAGACCGTTGCTGTCACAAAATTCAACAGCAATACATGTGTTTTTAACTGCAAAAAGACCGCTAACACAACAAGCAGCATATGAAACAGTACAACCATTGCCTTGGCAAACAATGTATGATTCACCCGGTGCAATGCCACGACCGAGCTTGCCACAATTGCAGCTATCGCAACCGTGATCAGCACCAGCACTCCATAGTCATAGGTATACTGCCAGCCTTCCGCCTCGTATACCCAATGGGTATATGGATTCGTCACCAGTGCAGCCACATCAACCACGCCACACAATGCCAGCATCCATTTGGCATGCAGCATCTGCTTTGCATTGATATGTACGATCTGCAGCACGTAGTATGCAAACAGCAGTGGAATCGCATTCAGCGCCAGATGCTGCAAGGTGCTTGTCACCCAGAATCCAGCATTTCCTTCCGTGCCGGACATTTGTGCCAGCTTCGTGCTGACGATCTCCAGTCCCGTTGAGACAAAGACTGCGGCAAGTGCCACTAAAAATGTCCGGTGACTCGCAAGCGGTATTCTTTTTTCATGAAAATACCATATGATTATAATAAGCAACAGATAAATCGCCGCATAATCATATGCCAGATCCCAATTCAACATAGGCACTCCCCGTTCCTAATAAACACTACCTTCCATCCATACATTCAAATCCAGTTCCTGTCCGATTCCTGCGATCGTGCCAGTTCCTGTATACTGCCAGCCAGAATACAGATATGGGAAATCCGGCTGATTCGCATAATGTGCCAGCCACAACTTATAATCTCCCAGTCTTGTCATATCCAGCTTCTGTACAAACCAGTTCCGGTTCGAATAAATCATCGGTGTGTAGCCTGCGCTCTTCACGGTCTCGCAGAATCCGACAACGCCATCCGTCCGTGCATCATTAGAGAGGTCAGCGGTTCTCGCTCCGTCCGCATAGACCTCCTCTGTATCAATCACAACCGGCATATCGAGCGTATATGCAGATGCCAGATTCAGCGCAAACTGTGCTTCCTCCACACCTTCCTCGTAGCTGATCGCCTGGCTGTAAAAATAAATTCCTACCTTGATTCCGGCTGCTTTGGCGCCCTCTATATGCGTCTGAAACATCTCATCTGCCACCAGTTTGCCTTCCGAGCCATAGCCCCGGTATCCAACCCGGATAAATGCGATTGTAACGCCTGCCTGCTTCAACGCATCCCAATCCAGTTCTGCCTGATAGGAAGACACATCCACAGCAAGTTCAGACAGCCGGCTGCCATCTCCGGCATGGTATGCCATGATCGTGTTGTCGCCGTCCTCCATGTAGAAATTATCTGTCTGGAAATCGTTGCGCGGCACTTCCTTTACAATCTTATAAAATTCACAATTCGGAATATCGCCAACCAACACATAACTGGCTTTCGCAAACTGCCAAAAGTTCGTGTAGATCATCTGCGCTTCTGCGCCCGGCTGCAATGTCCATGTATACCCTTGTCCCGTCACAGGAACCGGCTTATATTTCTTGCTTTTTCCGATATTGACACCTATGACTACACCGATCAGGACAAGCACGAGTGCAATGGCGCCAACCAGTATCACATGTGGCCAGTATATCTCATAATCTCTTTTTTTCTGCTGTTCCATACTCATTGGTGAACCTTTCTTAACCTACTTCCTATCATATCACAAACGGGCATCTGACTCAACCGGAAACGCCTTATTTTTCGAGCGTTTTATTATATATACGCCGAGCACACACAACCCGACTCCGCCGACAATCAACACCAGAGCCGGCACACCATTCTCTGAAAAAATCGGCAGGATACGCGCAATCTGTTTCGGATAAAATCCAGCTGTCACGGACAATGCATTGTTGAAAAAATGCATGAGCATGCCTGGAAGCAAACTCTCCGACTGTACTGCCACATAGCAGAGTGCCATACCAATCAGTGCTGTCGTCGGTGTCTGCACCAGATTCATATGATACAGTCCGAACACGATCGCAGCCGTCAGGATTGCCGCCCGTTTCTTCATCGTATGCTCCAGCGAAGATAGCAGAAATCCCCGGAACAAAAGCTCCTCGCACACCGCCGGAAGCAGAGCAATTAGCAGCAGACAGACTCCATATCCATATGAATAGATCGCTTCCATAGATCCTGTCATACTCTCCGCGCTCTCCGGAAACAACATGCTTGTGATACTTGTCAGGAGCATACCTACCAGAATTGTTCCCATCATCAGCACAAGTCCGCCAAACAGAAATCCCGGACGACAAAGCCGGATGCGAAATGTCTTTCGCATATCCTTCTTTGTATACCACGCCGTCAGAAGCGGAACACCACCGACAATGCCCTGTGTGACAAGCAATCCAACAAGCATACTCTTCGCACTGGCAAAACCGCCGGCATAGATCATCAGCACAAGCACGACCGGCAGTACCAGACAGGCATCTCCAACCGATGGGACACCACCCTTGATCATATTGCTTCGGCGTTCAAAGATCTGCACATTTCCAGTTCCATCGCCAAACAAAATCGCTTCACTGTTGTAGAGCTTTCCAAGCACAAGCACTGCAATAATTCCGTATGCTACATTGCTGAACAGCACAATCGTAATCGATGAAAAACTGAACTTAAACGCCAGCAGATCCCGGATCAGCAGACAGATATTGGCAACCGGAACAAGTGCCATATTCCGGGTAAGTGTGACATTTGGCATAAACCCAATAAATGATGCAAACATCACAAGCAGCATAAGCGGCGTAATATAATTATTTGCCTCCTTGTAGGTCTTTGCAAATACGCAGAAACACATGGAAAGCGCACTGATCAAAACTGCAAAAGCAAGAATACACAGGCAGCAGACTAAGATTGCCGGAACGAATTTTGACACCTGTATTTTCGAAACCATACTGGTCGTCTGTGCCGCCAGTTTGTACAGATATACACCAATTCCACCCATTGAAAGGACATTTAACAAAGCAGATGCCACGCCAATCGTTCCAACGGTCAGGAACTTACTGAAGATCAGTTCCTGATTCGTGACCGGCAGCGTCAATATCGTCTCAAGCGTTCCGCGCTCCCGCTCTCCGGCTGTCGTGTCGATCGCCGGGTACATCGTTCCCATCAGAAGACTCACAACAAGCATAAATGGCACGATCACACCGAGCAGACTTCCGGTCGTCTCCTCAGTACTCGCGCGGTCGTCGTCCTCTACCTCAAATGGATGTAACACCGTATCCGGGTCTAATCCTGCCGCCTCCAGACTCTGATTCGTCAGGGAATCCGAATACGCTGAGAGTACCTGACGCACCTTCTGTTCCGCATAGCTGGAATTCGTAACCGAGGACAGATACGCGATATTATATC
>ERZ1027232.1210-NODE-1210-length-12387-cov-6.795167_pt1 | contig 12387 bp, 7 predicted proteins | sample MGYA00519478_ERZ1027232 | MGnify/ENA primary metagenome ERZ1027232 (study PRJEB26926, sample SAMN06164468) | human gut metagenome | biome: ENVO:00009003; feature: ENVO:2100002; material: ENVO:00002003 | host: Homo sapiens | place: USA | collected 2012 ...
CGAGATGTAGCTCCGTCTCGTGGGCTCGGAGATGTGTATAAGAGACAGGTACAGCAACATGTCCTGCCTCATCAATAATTGTACTATCCAGAAATTCCATTTGCTGTGTTGTAATATTTCTTTGGAAAATAAATGCTGTCTTACCGGCATTTTCTTCCCCCAGCAGCATTACGGTTGCAAGCTTAACGCCATAGATAGTCTTCTTTCTTGGCTCAAGCACAAACGATCTGAATCCTTGTCCGAAGTCTTTATCTTTTGATACCATAATATTCAGATCCAAATCTCCCTTTATCTGCGCAAGTGCTGACGCTGTATATGCTGTAACCACTCCATTCTCCCACAAAAAGACATATGTTGCATTGCTTGCTGCCATTTTAGCCACTACTTCTTCTGGAATGACCATATTGAAATCAGATTTTAATGCGATATTTACAACCATCTGCTGCATCGATGATGGATTTTCAATAGAAGCCATCTGTGTCTTTGCATCAGCAAATGCGAGGTCTATTACTTTATCCCAGCCTGTCACTGTGATTCCATCCAGTGAAGTGTACTCAGCCTCATTTGCCGGCTTTCCTGTTGTTGTACTGCTATCACTGTCCTGACTTTCATTATTCGCTGTTTCTTCAGAATCATTTTTAATCTGTGGTCTGTCTGATGGTTTGGCTTTTCCTGCCTTTAATACGACTGTACCACCGTCCTTTGCAGCAGGTATTTCAATCTGCACCACACCATCTGCATCACTCTGATACTGACTGTTACTATATAAATCTGTATATGTCGTATTGGCAGCCAGCTTCAGTTCTACTGTTCTGCTTTCATTTTCATTAATATTAAATCCTACATATAAAGTAGTGTCACCATAGCTTCTGGATGCTACCAGTGTACCGTTCGCATCATCTGCTGATACCGTAGTCCTGCTTCCCTTTGCAAAAACATCCGTATACGAATTGCGGATCTCAAGCAGCTTGGAATAATGTCCAAGCATATCATTGTCATCATTCGCAATCGACCAGTCCATATCATAGCGGTTCGTCTGGTATGGCCAGTTATTGACTCCTGTCAGTCCTAATTCTTCTCCATAATAGATAACCGGCTGTCCTTTTGCAGTAATCTGAAGCGTTGATGCAACCTTCATCAGTGCATGTGCCTTGTCTGAATCTACACGGCTGCCTTCATTCATCAGTCTGTACATCAGTCCATCCTCATCATGACTGCTGAGGAAACTTCCCATGGTTGCCGTGTTGTCTATTCCTGCATTCCGGCTTTCCATAAAGTTTTCTACTGTAGATAAATTACCGCTTACAAATGAAATTGCCTGGTCATTGAAATCAAAATCAAGCAAAGAATCCATCTGACCTGTTCTAAGCTGCCCTGCATTCGTTGCATATCCTGCGCCTGCATATTCACCAATCATCTTAAAATCAGGATCAATATAAGTTAATGCATTTTTGAATGCTTTCCATGTCGTGTCATCAACATGCTTTACCGTATCTACCCTGAAATAATCAATATCATAATTACTTACCCAGGAAGTCTGCCATGCAATCAACAGATCCCTGACCTGCCCATCTTCTGTTACAAAATCAGGAAGAGAAGATAATGCATCTTTCTTATCATCTCCCTTTACTGTTGTGGAGCTATCACGAAGCATGTTCTTTCCTTCGATATAAGTATTATTAAAAATATCTTCTGTACTGTAACCTGCATGATTAAGAACTACATCAACCATTAATTTCATGCCACGGGCATGCAGTGCATCAATCAGCTCCTGCAATTCCTCCTGTGTTCCCAGATGTTTATTAAGCTGTGTAAAATCACTTGTCCAGTAACCATGGTATCCGGAATTATGTTGTCCATCATACCCATCACAATCAAGAGTATCTTCTATATTTTCTACAATAGGTGTGATCCATACTGTATTTACACCAAGGTTCTGCAGATAATCAAGTTTTGACTCCAGACCTGCAAGATCACCGCCATGATACATAGAGCCTTCTGCCGGTGCATAATTGCCTGTACCATATGCGTCATTATTGCTGCTGTCGCCGTCAAAGAAACGATCTGTAACTGCAAAATAAATTACGGCTTCATCCCAGTCAAACCCATCATTATCCCTTTCCTTTACAGTTACTTGTGCAGTAGTTGTATAATGATTGCCATACTGATCCTTTACATTTACAGGAATGTTTTTTATACCTGCTGGGACTCCCTCTTTTAATGCAATTGTACCTTCCATTAATTCTGTATCAATGGCGAAGCTGCTGCTTTGACCTAATTCTGACAGATCCGCATATGCCTCAACCGCCTCAATCTGCTCTGCCTCATCAGCCTGCAGTGTCAGTTTCAATACAGCGTTATCATTATAATCTATTTCGGAAGGAGTGACCTCTGCCTGTATATCTACATTAAATGTCGTGTAAGTATAAGCAGAATATGTTGTACCATTTACAACTGCTGTTTCTGTATTGAATCGGTCTGTCACCAGCTCGCCATTTACCAGATAACCATAATAATGATCACCTTCTGTCAATTTGCCTGTATAATAATATCTTTCATTCGTCTCGTCATAAGACATAGGATACTTTTCGTCATCCCAGATAAGCTCAACATGATCTTTTAATGCAGCTTCTTCATAATTTCTAAAAAGTGTATCATCTCTGTAATAAAAAGTAATTTCGCCATTAATAGAATCTGTTATATAACCGATATTATACGGCAGATTATATACAATGCCTTCACCCTGTATAAAAGATGCCTTTACAACACTTTGATCCAAAGGAATCGCAACGGTATGGTCTCCGCCATCTTTCTCTGCCCACTCATTATCTGTTTCACTTTTTCTCATGCAGAAAGAAATACTTTCTTTTGTATCTACAACAGGTATTCTGGCTGCCATCTTATCTCCAAGCTTCTCAAATCCGACTGATACATCACTGCCATAACCTGTATTCCAGCTATAAATATTCCATCCGTCATAATCGCCCGCCGGTCTGCTGTACTCAACAATAACATAGCGGCTTTCTCTTTCTACGATATCAGGAATTTCCGTATATGCCTTTGTATCTCCATTGACTAGATATAACGTTACATTTTCCTGTTTCTGCTCGTTATCATAACTCTTATCAACATCCTGCCATGACCAGTCATCATAAGCTCTTGGAATAATATATAACACTTCATGGTCGCTTGATACTTCTGCCTTCAACCATGCATTGCCATCTGTCAGTTCCTCTGTCTCCTGGAAGAAATACTGTGTTCCAGCCACATTATCGGACCATATCCATAAAGAAGCACCATCTATGCTCTTGTGGTTCGTATCCAGATAATAGATTGTATACTGATATGTACCCTGTTCCGGTTCTTTATCTTCTCCTACCTGAACCAGACTGTTGCCACTGCTTTGCAGATCATTACGAGGATCAGTCACCCATGTACCACCATTGATAACAAATTTGTATTCATACTTAGCATCCTCTAATTCCTTGGTAATACTCCAGAATCCGGTCTTTTCATTATAAGTCATGGCATCAGCAGAAGGATTCCAATCATTCATCTGTCCTGCCAGGCTTACGCTGTCTGCTGTTGGTGCGAAATAATAAAAGGTTACTTCATTGCCGTTCACTACAGGACTCTTAACCGATGGATCATCTTCCATAAGCTTCGTAATATGAAAAGAGGCATTACTGCAGTTAATGTCGTCTGTCTTTACTCCATTTACTTCCAGACAATATGTATATTCTCCCTCTTCGCTGACAGTTGCAGACAATAAAGCACTGTGGCAGGCATCTTGTGTCATGGTAACTTCATGGTAATTGTCATCAGCTGTTTTATACAAAAGGCTGACTTTCTCATCTCCGGACGGGTAATAGAAAATGCTCACGCTTCCATCATCGTTATAAACAGGATTGCGTAAAATTTCTGAGTTGCCGTCACTGCATGGGTTGGTGGAATCCCCCACCCAATTGTCATTTACTACAATGCCATACTCATATGATTTCTCCAAAGAGAGCTGTGCTGTTGCACTCCATACACCATTATCATCCTCTGTCATATAAAAATACTGGCTCCAGTCTCCTGACCAGGAACCTTTTACATAAGCAGACTCCACCTTTTCTCCATCCTGTGGATAATAATGGAATGTAACTTCTCCATCTTTTCCAATTGCCGGGCATGTTCTGGTAACGTTTCCAGTCGCAGCATACATAGATACTGCTGCTGCTTCTAAAGAAACCTCCTCCGTAGCTTCTTCTACCGTTTCCTCTGTTAAAGCTTCCTGTGTAGAAGCTTCCTGTGCTGCCTCCCACTTTATATCATCTTCAACGCTGCTCTCCTGTATCTGATTTTCCTTCTCCTCTTCAGATGCGTTTGTGTTTTCACCTTCATTCAGGTGTTCATCTTCTGTCTGTTCTGCTGTTTCTGACTCATCCATAGCCTGGTCTGTTTCAGAAACACTTTCGCTTCCGTTCTCTGCCAATTCTTCTGCTTCGGCCGTAACCGGACACGCAGACAAGACAAGTGCAGCAGATAAAATCCATGCGGTTGATCTTCGCATTGTACTACTTCCCTTAACTCGTTTCATATAATGCCTCCTTATATATATTCCTCCCTGGTGCAGAATTGTGCACTATTTTGCACACATTCTGCACCTTTTGCACGAAATATTTCGCGCTTTTTCGTTTTCTATTATAGCGCCGTTTTCTGTTTTGTACAATGTGTATAGTTTTTCATTTTTTCACAATATTTATCTATACATTTTGTTACTTTTAGAGATTTTTTAAAAAGTGCTTGCAAACAAAATGCTATTATTATATTCTTATATTTTAAGAATACGAAATTTCACGAAACTCCACAATTCTATTGAGAGAAGGGAATCATGCAATGATTACAATAAAAGATATCGCAGATAGATTGGGAATTGCACCCAGCACTGTATCAAAAGGACTTAACGATGCAAATGATATCAGTCCCGACCTAAAACAGCTGGTATTGGATACTGCAATTGAAATGGGATATGTTACCAAGAAAATGAAAAAAGAGACCCGTAAACGTCTCTGTATCTTTATAGAAAATATGTTATATCTGAAAGAAGATGATTTCGGCTTCGACATCGTTTTGGGCTTCAGACAGGCTGCCATCCGCGACAAATGGGATGTCCATATTGTAGAAATGAATCCCATCCTTCAAATAAAAGAACCTTACGACCGCTATATGATGCGCAATCATTATCACGGAGGATTCCTGATAGGCTTCGCCCTGAAGGACCCCTGGATGAAACAGCTGGAATCAACTACGATTCCTACCGTTCTCTTTGATAATTATATCCGCAAAAATCCTAATGTCGCCTACACAGGTACAGACAGCTTCGAAGGTATCGACCTTGCCATTGATCACCTGGTACAGCTTGGTCATACTCATATTGCACTTTTAAACGGTTCCAAGGACTCCATGGTCACTGCAAACCGCTATGAAGCCTATATCAGCAGTATGCAAAGCCATGATCTGTCTATAAACGAGAATCTGATTGCCTACGGCTATTATGTAGAAGATAGTGCGAAATATCATTTTGCTGATTTATTGAATAATGGTGCTACAGCTATTTTATGTGGTAATGATCTCCTTGCAATCGGTATTCTCAAGGAATGCCAGCGTCTGCACATTAAGGTTCCAAAAGATATCAGTATCGTAGGATTCGATAATTTACCGATTTCCGCCGAATGCACTCCTGCCCTAACAACAATCAGCCAAGACAGAATCGACCTGGGCAAGAGTTCCTATGCCGCTCTGTACTGGCTGATTGCCAAAGTACCTATATCCCGCTCCCTGCTTCGTCCCAGCCTTATTATCCGGGAATCTACAGGTAAAGCTGCTAATTAATTAAAAGCCAAGCTTCTTATAAATATCAAAGCAGTCAAATGTTGCAAAGTAATCCTTTGGAGTCTCTGCTCTTCGGATCAGTTCATGGCTTCCGTCTTCTTTTAACAGAACTTCCGCTGAACGAAGCTTACCATTGTAGTTATATCCCATAGAGAAGCCATGCGCTCCTGTATCATGAATTGCAAGGTAATCTCCCATGTCAATCTTTGGCAGCATTCTGTCAATTGCAAATTTATCATTGTTTTCACATAATGAGCCTGTTACATCATACATATGGTCGCATGGCTCATTTTCTTTGCCAAGGACTGTAATATGATGATATGCTCCATACATGGCAGGTCTCATCAGATTCACGGCGCATGCATCTACGCCAATATATTCCTTGTGTGTATGCTTCTCATGAATAGCCTTTGTAATCAGATGTCCGTAAGGAGCCAGCATAAATCGTCCAAGCTCTGTATACAGTGCCACATCCCCCATTCCTGCCGGAACCAGCACTTCTTCATATACCTTTCTGACGCCTTCTCCTATTGCTGCAATATCATTTGGCTCCTGATCCGGCTTATAAGGAATTCCAATACCACCTGACAGATTGATGAACTTAATGTCAGCGCCGGTCTCCTTCTCCAGCTTCACAGCTACCTCAAACAAAGTCTTAGCCAGTGTCGGATAGTATTCATTTGTTACCGTATTGCTTGCAAGGAATGCATGAATGCCAAAATGCTTTGCTCCTTTGGCTTTCAGTATCTTGAATGCTTCAAATAACTGCTCTGTTGTCATTCCATATTTCGCATCTCCCGGATTATCCATGATGCTGTTACTGATTTTAAAATATCCACCGGGATTATAACGGCAGCTGATTGTTTCAGGAATCTTGCCAATTGTCTTTTCAAGAAAATCAATATGTGTGATATCATCCAGATTAATCGTCGCACCAATCTCATTAGCATATGCGAACTCTTCCGCAGGTGTATCATTGGAAGAGAACATGATATCCCCGCCCTTTACACCCATGGCATGACTCAGCATTAATTCTGTCAGTGAAGAGCAGTCACAGCCGCAGCCATACTCACGCAATATGTCAATCAGGAATGGATTAGGCGTAGCCTTTACTGCAAAAAATTCCTTGAATCCTTTATTCCAGGCAAAAGCATCCTTTAACTTCTGTGCATTTTCACGGATTCCCTTCTCATCATAAATATGAAATGGTGTAGGGATTGTTTTTACGATTTCCTCCACTTTCTCTTTTGTAACAAATGGTATCTTCTCCATAACTTTATCCTCCATCTAGTCTTTTTTAAGAGTTATCAGTTCTATCTCATTCTTCATGGACTCTTTGAATACATTCACAAAATTCTTCTGGCCACAATACAGGCAGGTGTCTGTGCTGTTTCCCGTCATATCTCCGGTCAATACATACTCTGAATCAACAATCAGCCTTACCTGCTCGTCCTTTTTATCTGTATAATATATGATACATCCGGTCAACTCTATGGGTTCATTTATGATCAGCACAACCTTCCTGCCATCCTCTATCAGACGGTTCAGTTCATCCTGAAATACTGTCAGGAAACGCACCGGCATGGATATATATACCCGGTATTTCACATGGGAAAGCATAAAGTGGATTCTATCCATAATGTGTTTATGGCTTGAAATCGTAATATAGCCTTCACAGTTATTCCCCAGCTGAGGCATTTGTCTGACCAGCTCTTCCATAGTCTCTGTCATATGACGTATTCTGTTCTTACAGAACTCTTCTACATCTACAGAAGTATACTTGCTTGTCTCTCCTTCCAACAGATATGCGGCGCCTTCTTCCACAAGACTGGCTAAGGCACTGTATACATTCGACCTGGAGATTCCTGTAATCTTGGATACTTCATACCCTGATAATTCCCGGTTACTTGCCAGACATATATAGATAGATGCTTCCTGTCTCGTTAATCCGAACTGCATCAGCCCATCAATTAATTTGCTTTCTTCCATTTTAATATTACTCCGTTTATTATAGTAGTACTTTTTAGAAACACTATACTCTAAATGCTTCCAAATGTCAAGAAAACCCACAAGTTTTTTTGCACTTGTGGGTCTTATGAATGATTAAATATTCTCAATCTGCCAGTCTATTGGTTCAATTCCATGTGACTGTAAAAATTCGTTTGCCTGACTAAAATGCCTGCATCCAAAGAATCCTCTGTACGCAGATAAAGGACTGGGATGTGGTGCTTTCAAAATCAGATGTTTTGGATTAGTAAGCATGGGAATCTTACTCTGCGCCGGTCTTCCCCATAGCATATACACCACCGGTCTGTCCTGTTCATTTACTTTCTGAATAATTGCATCTGTGAAATATTCCCAGCCTTTTCCCTGATGGGAATTAGCCTGATGTGCTCTTACCGTTAATACTGTATTCAGTAACAGAACACCCTGGTCTGCCCATTTCTTCAAATATCCATTATTGGGAATATAGCAGCCCAGATCATCCTGCAGTTCTTTGTAGATGTTCTGCAATGAAGGTGGTATCTCAGGCTGTGTCGGTAATACTGAGAAGCTCAGTCCATGAGCCTGATTTACATTATGATATGGATCCTGCCCCAGAATCAGCACTTTTACATCTTTTAGAGGAGTCAGATGCAGCGCATTGAATATATCATCCGCAGGGGGATAGATTACATGAGTGCTATATTCCTGCCTTACAAATGTATACAATTTTTTGTAATAATCCTTATGAAATTCTTCCTGTAATGCCGGAAGCCAGTCATTGGATATCATTGCCATTCTCTATTTACCTTCTTTTCTTATATATTCTACAGACGTACAGATACGCCTCTTTCTCTCAGGTACTGTTTTACTTCCCGGATCTCCAGCTCTTTGAAATGAAACAGTGAAGCCGCCAATGCAGCATCTGCCTTACCATCTTCCAATGCATCATAGAAATGCTCCAGCTTACCGGCACCGCCTGATGCAATGACAGGCACTGATACATTCTCAGATACCATTCTGGTCAATTCTATGTCATAACCATTCTTCGTGCCATCACAATCCATACTGGTAAGCAATATCTCACCTGCCCCCAGTTTGTCAGCCTGCATTGCCCATTCTACAGCATCTATGCCCATATCCACTCTGCCGCCGTTCTTAAAGATATTCCATCCAGAGCCATCAGCCCGTCTTTTAGCATCAATTGCTACAACAACGCATTGTCTGCCAAATTTATCCGCCGCCTCACTAATCAGGATAGGATTCATGATTGCAGCACTGTTCACTGCTACTTTATCTGCTCCTTCACGCAATATTGCCTTAAAGTCGTCTACTGTTCTGATGCCTCCACCTACAGTAAACGGGATGAATACCTTCTCTGCGACCTTACGCACCATGTCTACCTTCGTAGCTCTATTATCTAAAGAAGCTGTAATATCCAGAAATACCAGTTCATCTGCCCCTGCTTTATCATAAGCCGCTGCTACCGCTACCGGATCTCCTGCATCTATCAGATTAACAAAATTAACACCTTTTACCACTCGTCCGTTATTCACATCCAGACAGGGAATGATTCTTTTTGTATGCATGATTCATCCTCCATTCTATTATTTAGATATCGTTAGAAAATTCTTCAAAATCTGCATTCCAACCTCTGAGCTTTTCTCTGGATGAAACTGGCATGCAAATACATTACCCTGCTCAACAGAAGCATGAATCAGTGTTCCATATTCTGTAGTTGCTGTTACAATAGATGGGTCTTTCGCCTGTAGATAATAGGAATGGACGAAATATACATAGGAATCTTCCGCAATCCCTGTAAACAATCTTCCTGGATTGGGATATTTTAATGAGTTCCATCCAATATGAGGAATCTTCAGATCACTTTCTTCCGGCAGTCGGACTACTTTGCCTTTTAAAATTCCAAGCCCTTCTACGCCTTCACTCTCTTCGCTGGATTCAAATAAAAGCTGTAAGCCCAGACATATTCCAAGGAATGGTGTATTTTGGGCAACGACTTCCTGAATTACTTTATCCAGCTCATATGTTCTCAGCTTCTCCATGGCATCTCCAAAAGCTCCCACGCCTGGCAGGATGACTCTGTCTGCCCCAAGGATCGTATCCCGATCTCTTGTAATAACTGCTTCTTCACCCAGATAATGTAGTGCTTTCTCCACACTCTTAATATTACCTGCGTCGTAGTCTATAATTGCCACCATATTAATCACCATACCCTTCCAGCATCCGTAATTTATTCCTGCACTTTATCACAATACCGCGTCACTTTTTGATATTATATATCTGAGTATAAAATAAAATGAAAAAAAATGCTATACTGTATTTGCATAAATAACAGTATAGCATTTCATGATTTACATGTCTTTTGTTACAAGAGCGCTTCACGTACCATTTGCAATACGGTCTAAAGCCAGTGTATATGATACTTTATCATCATCCTGCAAAAGTGCTTTGGCTTCTTCTTCATTCAGACCATAGTTTGATTCCAGAATTGCAAGAATTTCATCTTTGATAGAATCAACCTCAGCAAGTACACCGTAGCTTTCAGCCTCCTGATTGATTGTATCATATGTCTGTAATCCGGTAATCAGAGCATTTAAAGCTTCTACATTCTGTCCAAGCTTCATATGATTCTGATAAGAATCCAGCTTTCTCTGCATCGTAAGTATTACTTTGCTCTTAGCTTCTATAATACTGTCTGATTCGTCCAGCTTCTCTCCATAAGTCTCTATGTAGACACTCTTATAATCTCCTGCATAATAAGCTCTTCTTGCCTTAGCGATGCTGTCCTGGAAGGATGCATAATTTGAAAATAACAGGATTCCTGCAAGAACAGACGCTGCAAATACAGTGACAACTGCAATTTTCTTAGGAGAAAGTCTCTTTTGATTCTTAGGAGCCTCTGCTTCTTCTTTCGCACGTTTCTCTGCAAGTTTTGCTTCCTTAGCATCCTGTTTTTCTTTTTTCTTAGCTGCTGCTTCTTCTGCCTTGGCTTTCTTGGCAGCTTCTTTCTCTGCTGCTTTTGCTTTTTTCTCCTCTGCTTTGGCTTTCTTATCCTCTGCCTTCTTCGCATCGGCTTCTTCTTTGGCAGCCTTCGCCTCTTCAGCAGCCTGTGCAAGCTCTTCTTCCGTTGGCTCAGGTTCCCATTCATCTGTCAATAAATGGAATACTTTGGATAATACTCCCGGTTTTTTCTCTTTTGATTCTTCAACAGTTGTATCTTCTGTACTGCTTTCTTTGCTCTTTTTGCTTTCCTTAGGAGCTTTTTTCTTTGCTTTTTTAATGCCCTTTTTCTTCTTGCCTGTGGAGGCTTCCTCCTGTGAAGCTATGGCATCAACATTTACTTTTTCAGGTTCTGGCACGGATTCTGGGATGAACTGTGTTACCGGCTCTGCCTCTTTGCTTTCATCATCTGCCATCTGATTTAACAATCCCATGACATCGTCATCATCCTGGACAGGCTCATTCTTGTCTACTTTCTTCAACATGTCATTGATTTCAGCCAAATCAGGGTCTTCATCCATAATTTCCAGAATATCTGAGAAATCATCATCCGCAGATGTACTTCCTGTTGTATCTGATGCAACATCCCAAGGAGCAGCTTCACTACTTGCAACGGCCCCTTCAATCTGTGGTGTACTGCTTTCTTTATCCGGAACAGTTGCTGCCACTGCATTATCTTCCGAATTCTCTTCTTCCGGTTCTGTAATCGCAGTCTCTTCGGAAAGCAATGAATCCGGATTGGTCTCCGGTTCGGTTACGGCCTGCTGAAGTTCTTCCTGTTGAGGTTCTTCCTCCTGCGATATTTCTTCCTCCATAACCGGAATCTCCGGATCTATCTCAGATTCCGGTTCCACTTTCACTTCCACTGCATTATCAGCGTCAATATCCCGTGGGACATCACTTTCAATATCTGCAATACTGAAATCATCCTCCGGTTTTTCGTCTGATTCTGTTGACATATGTTCCTGTGAATCCTCATTCGCATCTTCATTCATCAATGCCGCAAACAAATCTTCATCTGTCTCCGGTTCCGGCGGTTCCTCTACAGTTTCAACAAATTCAGGTTCATCCTGTTCATTCGGCTGTTCCATTTCTTCCACGGTTTCACCAAGTTCAGGAACATCCGGCTCTTCAATTGCCTCTGTATCTACAACTGCTTCTTCCGGTTCATCTTCCAGAACAATCGGTTCATCCGGCGGTATTTCTTCCGCATCCGTCACCTCCGGGATCACATCCTCTGGTATTCCCAATGAAGCTCCCAGTTTATCTTCTATGGATGCTTCGGCATGCTCTTCTTTTGCAGGCGCAGCCTCATCCGGCTCTGATACAGCTTTAAGTAAATTATCTAAGTAGTTCTCTTCCGTATTACTCATGATAATTCCCCATTTCTTTCTATATTTCCTTCATTAGAAAATCACAGGCATTTTCTTCTATGCCTATTCCCTTATCTCCCATATCCTCCGCCTGTCTCTTATACACATCTGACGCTGCCGACGAATAGCCTTG
>ERZ1027232.1236-NODE-1236-length-12201-cov-17.325045_pt1 | contig 12201 bp, 9 predicted proteins | sample MGYA00519478_ERZ1027232 | MGnify/ENA primary metagenome ERZ1027232 (study PRJEB26926, sample SAMN06164468) | human gut metagenome | biome: ENVO:00009003; feature: ENVO:2100002; material: ENVO:00002003 | host: Homo sapiens | place: USA | collected 2012 ...
CTACACAAGGCTATTCGTCGGCAGCGTCAGATGTGTATAAGAGACAGCAAATATACTGTATATTAACTATATTGCTGTCTGGCAAAATATATGTGGGAGATTTGTTTATGAACAAACGAGATTCTTTTAACAACAAATGGGGATTCATCCTAGCCTGTATCGGCTCTGCCGTTGGTATGGGTAATATCTGGATGTTCCCGACAAGAGTATCAATGTATGGCGGTGGATCATACCTGATACCATATTTCATATTCGTTGCACTTATTGGTTTCACAGGTGTTATCGGAGAAATGAGTTTTGGCCGTGCCACTAAGTCAGGACCTGTTGATGCATTTGGATATGCATGCGAAACTAAGAATAAGAGAAAGCTTGGTGAGGCTATCGGCTTTATTCCAGTACTTGGCGCACTTGCAATGGCAATTGGTTACACTGTTGTAATGGGCTGGATTCTTAAGTACATGATTGGAGCTTTTACAGGAAAGACACTTGCACCTGCTGACACAGAAGGCTTTGCTGCTTCATTTGGAAGTATGGCAAGCGCATTTGGTAATAATGTATGGCAGATTGTAGCTCTTGTTATTGGTATTATTATCCTTATGTTCGGTGTCGGACGCGGAATTGAAAAGGCCAATAAAATCATGATGCCTGTTTTCTTTATTCTTTTTGCTTTACTTGGAATATATGTTGCTTTCCAGCCTGGTGCAATAGAAGGCTACAAATACATTTTCAGAGTTGACCCTAAGGCATTTGCTGACCCTAAGACATGGATATTCGCTCTTGGCCAGGCATTCTTCTCTCTTTCTGTTGCTGGTAATGGTACTCTTATATATGGTTCTTATCTTTCAGATAATGAAGATATCCCTGCTGCTGCCGGACGCGTTGCTCTGTTCGATACTATAGCAGCCTTGCTCGCAGCTCTTGTTATCATTCCTGCAATGGCAACAACCGGTGCCCAGCTTAATCAGGGTGGTCCCGGACTTATGTTTATCTTCCTCCCGGCACTTTTTAAATCAATGCCAGGCGGATACATAGTCGCAATTATATTCTTCGTTGCTGTATTTATGGCAGGACTTTCTTCTTTAATCAACCTGTATGAAGCACCTATTGCAACTATTCAGGAAAAGCTTCATCTTGGAAGAAAGGCATCTTGTGCCATAATCGCTGCAATAGCACTTGTAGTTTCAATATGTATTCAGGGAATTGTCTCTGGATGGATGGATATACTTTCTATCTACATCTGCCCACTTGGTGCAGGTCTTGCCGGAATTATGTTCTTCTGGATATGTGATAAGAAATATGTTGAAACTCAGGTTAATACCGGTCGCGATAAGAAATTCACTGATAAATTCTATCCTATATGCAAATATATTTTCTGCCCTATATGTTTCCTTGTTCTTATACTTGGAATTGTTCTTGGCGGAATCGGCTGATTAAGATATTATAATAAAAGGAATCCTGTGAGCAGGGAGGTATTGCCTTTCTGCTTATGGGATTCCTTTTTTCATATATTTAATTATGCTATTCATGCTTTGCATCACATTTTTTACAGGAATATTTCCTCAAAAGCAGCAATTACAAGCTTAAGAGTTGCTTCGTCCATATCCGAATAATGAATTACAAGTATTCCGTGGTACTTATCCGCATCAGCGAAACAATACTCTGAAAGGCAGTTAATCAGAATCCCCTTCTGCCTGACTGCCCATTTAATCTCAACATCACTTAAGGAAGTCTTCACATGCAGCAGGAAATGTGTTCCCGCATCGTCCTGATATATCGTACTGATTTCATTAAGCCTTGATTCACGAAACATCCTGCAAATCTTTTCACGGCGTCCCCTGTAATCATTGACAAGCCTCTTAATGTGGCGCTCAAAGTATCCCTTCTCAATAAATGCCGCCATCGCATACTGTTCAAAGCCCGACACCGTACACGAATAAAAATTCATTGTTGAGATATATTTTTCCATCAGCTTTTCTGGCAGCACCATATATCCTATTCTAAGCGAAGGAACCATTGTCTTTGAAAATGTATTCATGTATATTACCCTGTGACTTCTGTCTCTCGACTGAATGGACGGAATTGGTTTGCCCTGCATACGGAATTCACAGTCAAAATCATCCTCTATTATATATCTGCCTGGCTCCTCCGCCGCCCAATTAAGCAGTTCCTGTCTTCTTGCAACCGGCATAACAAGGCCAATTGGAAAATGATGTTCAGGACTTACATGTGCTACATTTATGTCTTTCATTCTAAGTTCATCGACTTTCATACCCTTATCATCAATATTAACATAATCCCAGTCCACACCATTTTTATCATATATCTTGGTAATCTTACGGTATCCGGGATTCTCAACACCAAACTTCACATCTGGACCTAAGAGTTGTAACAGCCTGTTATACAGATATTCCGTTCCGGCTCCTATAATAATATGGTCTGCTGAAACCTGCATTCCACGGTATCTGTTAAGATGGTCTGCAATTGCTTCACGAAGCTGCAGCACACCGTTAAAAGGTACAGTCTTAAGAAGAGAAGTGTTATAATCGGTCAGGGTTTCCCTCATAACCTTTGCCCATGTAGCAAATGGAAATCTATCATACCGGATATTATTTGCCGTCAAATCAGCAAGATAAGTCTCCTCCTGGAATCTTTTCACAGGAGCAGCATACCCTGGTGCACCACCTGTAACCACGGCAATCTTATTAACATAATACCCTCTTTTTTCCTCAGATCGGATATAACCTTCCAGAAGAAGCTGCTCATATGCGTTCTCCACAGTCTTGACACTTATCTGCAAATGCTGTGAAAGCCCTCGCTTTGATGGCAGCTTCTCATCAGCCTTAAGCTTCCCGTCAGCTATATCTTCCTTAATCAGTTCATACAGATATTCATACATTGTTTTGTTTCCGCGTTTATCTAAATCATATGTAAGCAAATCTGGTCTCCTATTATATATGTGTTTTGGATATTTAAAAGATATCAGCTCTAATTATAATAAGCTCATAAGCAAAAAACAAGTAGGAAAATCCCTCTCCTCACCTGAAGGGTTCGGATTTTTCTTCGAAAAACAAGGAGGAATAGAAATACTATGGGAATCTATGCTATTACTGGTGCTTCAAGCGGTATCGGTGCTAAAACTAAAGAATTGTTAATACAGCAGGGACATAAGGTAATTAATATTGATCTTAAAGACGGAGACATCTGCGTAAACCTTGCATCGCAGGAAGGAAGACAGTCTGCTGTTGATCAGTTACATACTATGTGCCCTAATGGACTTGACGGAATGATATGCAACGCTGGTGTTTCAGGCGCATGTGGTAATCTTGGACTTATTATCTCTCTTAACTACTTTGGAACAGTAGCTGTTGCAAATGGCGTTTACGACCTTTTAAAGAAGAAACACGGAAGCTGTGTTGTAACTGTTTCTAACACAATTTCTCAAGGTGCAGGCCGTAAGGATATCGTTGATCTTCTTAATAACATCGGTGATGAGAAGCGTGTATTAAGCCTTGTTTCTTCTATGGACAGTACTAACCTTTCAGTAGGAAACAGTCTTTATGTTTCTACTAAATACGCACTTGCAAGATGGGTACGCCGTGTATCTGCAACATGGGCTGCCAATGGTGTCCGTATAAATGCTGTTGCTCCTGGTAATGTACACACAGCCATGACTGCAACAATGAGCACTACAGCAAAGATGGCTCTTAATGCCCTTCCTATCCCAACCAAGTACGGTCAGGAGTGCCTCATGGCTCCAGAGGAAATTGCTGAGGTTATGGTATTCCTTGCTTCAGATTCAGCAAGAGGCGTCAATGGAAATATCATGTTCGTTGATGGTGGAACAGACGCATTATTAAACACAGAGAAAGTATATTAATTAAGGAGGGCATTAAACATGACAGCAATTGAAAAATATGTAGAAGCAATGGAAAACAAAGATTACGCAGGACTTGCCAATCTCTTTTCTCCAGACGGAATAATTAACGATTATTGTACTAACTCAGCAGCCCAGAACGAATATCATATATATGGACGTGAAGCTATCAACATGTTCTTCCGTAACAAGTTCGGCTTCCGCAAATACTCTATCTTAGATGGCGAAGTTGTAAATTCTACCCAGGCAGAATTCATCGCCAACTTCGGCGGTTACAACATCATGGCCATCGCTACAGTCCGTGAGGTAACAGAAGACGGACTTATCAAGAGACTTACTGTAAGACCTAAGTAATTAAATATTAAAAATCGTGTATAACCAATCAGGGCATTTGAATTGCAAGTTAATCCCTTGCAATCCAAATGCCCTCATTTTTCTTTTTAACATAAACAATAAACTTTTCAAGAGATGCCTTTTCTCTATCTCAATGTCCAATCTGCCACTTTCTCGCAGTCGTTTTGGGCTTCCACTTACCTTCTATTCGCTTCTAGGTCCAATCGGTTATACCCGCGCGGACTTTTTGGACATCCACTTGGCTCTTGAATATATTCAAACCTGTATTTTAATACAGATTGACCTGTTTTTCCACAAGTCTGCTGCCTTCATACTTAAGCTTTATCGAGAAAAATCTCTCCTCCCCCGAAAGAAGAAGGTTAAGAAATACCCTGTCACCCTCCCATGTCGGAAGCTTGGTAACTTCTTCTTTATCAACCCAAGCCAGTTCTCCTTCGTCACATTCAATAAGCTCACCTGTAAAGCCATCTGCCGTAAATACACACATAAGCTCTGGCTCACATTCATTACTTATAAATGTTACAAGCCCGCGGAATCTGTATGAAGTAAGCGTAAGACCTGTTTCTTCCTTTACCTCACGTACAAGACATTCCTCAGGAGTCTCCTGATTCTCAGCATGTCCGCCTACTCCAATCCATTTACCTTCATTAATATCATTATGCTTTTTCACTCTGTGAAGCATAAGATACTTCCCGTCCTTCTCTATATAACATAAAGTTGTAGTTATCATCAGTTCTACCTTTCATGTCCGATTTTTTCAATTTCATAATTTCTGCATACAACATTAATACCTTCAGTCTTACCCCAGTCAAGACTTACATACACTTTCTTCTTATTAACATCCCACTTAAGTTCATCAATAGTTATTCCGCATCTTGTACGAAGTCCCTTAACCATACCGCTTCCAAGCTTGTCTGACCATGCCGGAAGCAGTTCAATTGTATGTTCATCCGAATATACAAGCATTTCATTAATAATTCCAACCAGTCCAAATGCAGTATCTGTACAAAACACACCTTTGCTCCTGTCAGTATTGTGGTCTGTAAATAAAGTTGTGTAAAATATGTCACTGTGTACAAGCAGATTAAGCGTATCATATACAGCATCTGCATTTTTAAGGCGTGCCTCTACTAACGCCTTATGTATCCAGCCATGTGAAGCGGTATCGTCTTTTCCCTTATTCTCACGGTTTCTGTTAATAATTGCCTGACGACATGCAGCTGCTAACTTACTGTCATGCTGAGTCTGCAAAGCCGGCCATGCCGGATAAAGATGGCTTATATGCCTGTGAGCATTATTCTCGCCATACTCCTTCATAGACCATTCCTTAACTGCGCCTGACTCATCATACATAAAATCAGGTAACATTCTTAAGAGTGCTTCCGCCTCTAATACAACCTGCTCATATCCATCAACCTTAGTATAATTAAGCATCTCCGTGTACATATTAATTACATCTTTAGCCGCAGAGATATCCATTGCTGCATTGGCTGTAATCACACTATGATATCCAAAAGGCTTATTCTCCGGTGAAAATGATGGAATAATAAGATAATGCTCCCCCGCATTAAGGCTGCATTTGCCCTTCTCATACCTTGCATTACCGTCTGTATCTGTGTAATACTCAGGATTTCCAATCTGTTTCCAGAAATTATAAGTCTTTTTAAGTAGTGGCTCATATACATCTTTTCTTACATCAAATGTATCTTTGCCGTACATCTTAATCAGCGCCACATCATCAGTTGTTATCACAGCGTCGCCGTAAGTCTGTAAGAATTCATATATAGGAATAAGCATCCAGCCAGCACCGGCATTCCAGTACTGGAATGGATAATTAATATCGTACTCTACCATCATTGCCCTGTGACCGTCAGTATTAACCGGTATAAGCACTGCATCCTTCATCCCATACACCATTGCTGCATTGTTAACCCAGTCAGGTATCTGCCGCAGAATAAACCACATATAACCAACACCTGCTTCATACAACCCTGAGCTGTTTATTCCCGAAACCTGAATATTAACATTGGCATCCATTGTGTACGCACTTCTCCACAACAGATTCCACTCACCAACCCACAAGCCGCTGAGTCTTGGTGCTGTCGTTCCTGCGCATGCCTGCATTCCATACAGACCGTTATAATATAATTTTTCCAGCAGATGAGGCATAATGTCATATTCATTTTTCTGCAAGTCAAGCAGTTCTTCATTAGCAGACTCGCAAAAATATCCGCCGTCAAGCTTAAGCTCTATATTCTTATGATCTAAGCTTACCGGTTCTTCCGTTATATCGACACTGTTAACTTTGTTAATACATTTGTCTACCAGTGCAAATGTATCCTTGCCATTAACTCTGTCCCTGAACTCACAATATTCCCCCAAATCATCTGTCCAGTCTGTGTAAGTTATAAGTGTTATACTCTCTGCATGTGATATATTAATAACCGGCGCAGTCTCATCAATACAAGTGTACGCCCGGCTGTCTTTAGGCTTTGATGAAACCCTCATATCACCATCTGTCAATATCCTTGTAACACCTGCAAATCCACCCTTTGCAAGCTCACTTCCCTCATATTCAGGATAATGCACAACCGTACCTATTATGTTATCTCTTACAAATCTTGAATACAGCATATTTCTTTCAGGCGCAGGGATATTGTTCTTCTGAACTCCGAATTTCGGCATAGACTCAAAATCATCTGTTGATATCGACATATTCACAGACTTTTCAGATATTATTTTAGTTATAATCACATTCTGTTTTCTCGATACATATGTACTTTTTGAAACAGAAGCTCCGTCTGATTTAAATGTAGTATTTATTGTACCAGTCTTATAATCTGTCCATCTTCTGTAACCAGAAATATCCGGCTCTCCTTCAAGTGTCAGTCTTATCATATGGCCTGGATGATAACAGTACATATTCGTTCTTTTTCTATCATGTATATTCCATGTATCATCAAAATTAATAACTGACTGTCTGGCTTCATCTAACTGTGCTGTAACATCGTAAGGCACATGTCTTGGCTCTTCCGATGGCATGACAAATTCAACATTCTGATATATAAGACTGTCCTCTATAGGCGCACATGATTCAAGCACGCCAAGCCTTCCATTACCTGCCACCATAGCCTCATGCCATGGTACATCTGTGACATTATAATTATCGTAAGGTTTAATCTGCCTAAACTTCTTTGAAAATGAACTATACATTTTTAGACTTCCTTTTCTACTTATCTTGTTTTTCTTCTTTCTCTTCAGTTCCAAATGATTTAGCGTAAAGAAACTTATGTGTTGCAAATAATCCCGCAATTGCAGCCACCCCTGCCAGTACCTCAAATCCCGATACATGTCCTACTATCATCTGTCTTGAAATAGCAAAAAGCAGAACTTCAATAACCGTACCCGGAGTATGAGTGCAGAGCATCTTTACAAACTCAACTCCAATTGCAAATGTCATAACTTTTTCAAGAAAATACTCAAGCGTGGCGTTATCATATCCTATCCCCATCACGCTTTCGACAATAAATTCCCCTGCAAGAAATATTATAACCATCAGTAAAAATGCAGATAATACAATCTCAATATATGAAGCAGCCTGCTGCATAAATTTTCTTAATTTCATTTTCATAGGGTAAACTATCCTTTCAATTAGTTTTATATAGTGCCTTATTTAAGCATTAATTATATCTTATTCTTAATAATTAAGCAATTGTGCCCCTATCGCTTTCATTAAATAATCTAACATAATTATATAGTGAATGTGCATAATTTCATTTGACTTTCATAATGTTTTTTAGTAAACTTTAACAAGTTGGTGTTTTGAAGTATGATAATAAATGACGCCATATTTATTATCTCTACAGGCACGCGTAACGGACATAATTTTTTAACGAGGAGAAAAACATGGAAGCTTTATTAATTCTAGTCATCGTTGCAGCCCTGCTTGCGCTCGGTTATGCAGCATTCAACTTCATCGGTGTTAAGAAACTTGATGAAGGAACAGACCGTATGAAAGAAATCGCAGCAGCCATAAGAGTTGGTGCTAACGCATTTATTACATACGAGTATAAGATTATTGCAGTAGTAGTTGTTATTATTGCAATCGCATTTGCAGCTATATTCACTGTCCAGTATGGAGAATTCAGCTGGGAGCCATCTGTATGTTTCATGATTGGTGTTATCATGAGTGCATCAGCAGGCTGGGTAGGTATGAAGATTGCTACTTACGCTAATGTAAGAGTTTCTAATACAGCCCGCAACACTAAGAACATTGGTTCAACACTTAAGGTAGCTTTAAAAGGTGGCTCAGTTATGGGTCTCTGCGTTGGCGGTTTCGCACTTTTAGGACTTTTCCTTGTATACATCATATTTGGATTTGGTCTTAACATGCTTGACATTGAGGCGCTCCGTGGTGCTCATGTATTCACACAGTGTCTTTCATGCTACGCACTTGGCTGCTCTATTGTTGCTATGTTTAACCGTGTTGGTGGCGGTATATATACTAAGGCAGCTGATATGGGAGCTGACCTTGTTGGTAAGACAGAAGCACACATTCCTGAAGATGATCCAAGAAATCCTGCCACTATCGCAGATAACGTTGGTGATAATGTAGGTGATGTTGCAGGACTTGGTTCTGACCTTCTTGAATCATTTGTTGGAGCTATATCTTCAGCAATTATTCTTGCAGTAAGTCTTTACCTTTCAAATGTAGCTAATAACCTTGAAGTTTCAGACGAAATGCTCTCTAAAATGATGTATTTCCCACTTGTATTCGCTGCAATCGGACTTATCGCATCTATTCTTGGTATCGCTTATGTTCTCTTAAAGAAGGGTTCTGATAATCCTCACAGAGATCTTAATATCTCAACATGGAGTGCTGCCGGAATTACAATTATCGGCGGATTCGTTGCTACATATCTGTTATTCAATGGCGAGAATGCAGATATTCTTAAGGTTGCAGGATTTAACATTGGTTTCATATCACCTTGGATTGCTGCTTCACTTGGCGTAGTGAGTGGTGTTATCATCGGTGGTATCGCAGAATACTATACAAGTTATGATTACAAGCCAACACAGACAATTGCACAGGCTTCTAAGGAAGGTGCAGCTTTAACTATTACACAGGGGCTTTCAGTTGGTATGAAGTCTTGTATGTACCCACTTATTGTTTTAGGTATTACAACTTATGTTTCATACGCAGTTTCAGGCATGTTCGGTATTGCTATGGCTGCCGTAGGTATGCTTTCATTCGTATCAGCAACTGTTTCTGTTGATACTTATGGACCAATCTCTGATAATGCCGGTGGTATTGCAGAGATGTCAGAGCTCGAACCTGAGGTAAGAGAAATTACTGATAAGCTTGATTCCGTTGGTAACACAACTGCTGCCATCGGTAAAGGCTTTGCTATCGGTTCAGCTTCACTTGCAGCACTTTCACTTATGGTTAGTTTCCTTTATGCATTCCAGCCAGAGGGAAGCAGCCTCGACCTTAACTTCACTAACCCACTTATTCTTGCCGGTGCTTTAGTTGGTGGTGCTCTTCCATATCTGTTCTCAGGTATGCTTATTGAAGCCGTTGCCAATGCTGCCCGTAAAATGGTTGAAGAAGTAAGAAGACAGTTCAGAGACATTCCTGGTATCCTTGAAGGAAAGGCTAAACCAGACTATAAGACATGTATTGAGATATCTTCTCAGGGTGCATTAAAAGAAATGCGTATGCCAGCTATCATCTCAATCATCTTCCCTGTAATTGCCGGATTCCTTTTCGGACCTTACTTCGTAGGCGGTCTTCTTATCGGTGCCACTCTTTCAGCTATCATGCTTGCCATCTTTACAGGTAACGCTGGTGGTGCGTGGGATAACGGTAAAAAGTACATCGAATCAGGTGCTATTGAAGGACAGGGCAAAGGCTCTCCAGCACATGATGCAGCCGTTGTTGGTGATACTGTAGGCGATCCATTAAAGGATACTGTAGGACCATCTCTTGATATCCTTATCAAGATTATGTCTACTGTTTCACTCGTTGCAGCAGTAATGTTCTACAACTACAATCTACTTTACCTTATCTTTGGTATAAGATAATCTACTCTGTGATTATAAAATCAGATTGATTTTTAGCATATATTTTTGCATGTAAAATCCCGCATAGTAACTGTAATTTAACTGTCACTATGCGGGATTTATTTTATTCTATTATTACAACTCTAAATCTTCCATTTTCATCAATCTTCAATCGAAGACTCTTTATGTATTTGTCACAAAACCTTTTCATTTCATCTTCACTTGTCTGAATATAAGCATCTGCATATATCTGCTTTGTAAGCTCCCAGAAGTCTGAATCGCTAGAGGATAAAATGAAGAAATCAATGTTTTCGGTAAGATATGCTTCTGTAACACCTACAGCCATTCTCATATCCACTAAAGACTTTCTGTCTGTGACTCTTTCAACTTCAATATGAACTACCGGAATTGAAATCAACTTCTCTATGTAATCCCATGCAATTGTTGTATGATAATCATCATACAAAACAATCCTTGTTATCTTTTCTAACTCTTCCTTCTTTAAATTCTTAATAACTCCATACAATTTATATGGATCAGCATTTTCGCAATCAACAGCCATTATAACTTTTCCTGATTTTCTTATGAAATCATATATATTCTCTTTTACATCATCAGACGCATCCCTGTATTTATAAGAATCGTAGAAAGGTTCTCCATTCTGAGCATACACAACAGTTAATAGTTTTGAATCAGAATATAAAATGTTTCCATATGCATCCGGCTCCCAGTATATGTACATCTGAAATAGATATAACTTTCTCTTTCACTTAAACTTTTCATACTCTTTTATCAATACGCCTTTTCTTTCATATTTAGGCACGACAAATAATGTTTTAATGTAGTCAAACCTGATTGACTCTGGAAAAAGTTTTTTACATGCATCAATATTTTTATCTATAAGTCTTGTTATATGTAAAACATATTTATCAGCCCTGTAATTAGTCTGAATTACCGGCATATCCCATTTATATAACTGGTCAATTTCCTTTTTATCAAAAAACTCATCCTGTCAAGATTTGATAAATTGTATACCATTTCATTATCAACATCACGGAAATGTTTAAATAACTCTGTTCTAATTTTAGACAAATATCTTATGATACTGGCTTCTTTATTATTTTTTAATGTTTCCAACAATTTTGAATAATGATGGCTGTAATACTCATTAAGGATTTCGTCCGGAACACCTAGCATATATGCAACAATTGTTGCAATCTCCGCGCGACTTACTGTCTTAATGTTTTTTCTTCCCCGGTTTCTCTGTCTTCAACTGTTATTTCTTTTTTGTCAATCTTAAGTTTACTAAGCTCTTCTAATGAGTATCGTTTCTTCCCCATATATTCTCCCTGATTTTATCTACCCATTCTGCAGTACTTTCTAATAACACATTCATCACAATGTGGTCTAGCTGTACATATTTCTCCATATCCATCAGCACAATAGCACCATATAATATAGTCTATATCAAACTTACTAAGTCCTGTAATATCAGATATCTGACTAATTTCTCTCAAAACTTCAGATTCACTTGCTTCCGCATTTCTAGACACACCAATTCTATGACATCCCATAAATCTCTTAAGGTGTAAATCTGGCTTGGCATCATCAATTCCAACATTCCTTAGATACTCTCTTGCAAGTGCTGGTCCTATTCCAACAAGTTTATATTTACCAGCAGAAATATCCTTAACAATTAAATCGGTATTCTTTGATGTAACATAATTATCTAATGAGCCATTGTCCTCTTCTATTTTTATTAATGTACAAATATTTTTTTGTAGATTACTCATCTGCCTTTTTATGCTTATATTTCCACAATGTAGATTTCTTATACCATTTTCAAAATATTCTCCATTATGCCTGTCTCTTATACACATCTGACGCTGCCGACGAATAGCCTTGTGTAG
>ERZ1027232.1245-NODE-1245-length-12158-cov-5.423201_pt1 | contig 12158 bp, 7 predicted proteins | sample MGYA00519478_ERZ1027232 | MGnify/ENA primary metagenome ERZ1027232 (study PRJEB26926, sample SAMN06164468) | human gut metagenome | biome: ENVO:00009003; feature: ENVO:2100002; material: ENVO:00002003 | host: Homo sapiens | place: USA | collected 2012 ...
CGTCTGAATGCACGCGTACAATCCTTACATGATACAGCGGACGGCATTACCGCCGCCTATACGGATGCCTCGGACGGCACACCTTACTTTCTTGAAGGCGATGCCCTACTCATTGCAACAGGACGTAAACCTATGATAGATGATCTGAATCTGGAAAAAGCAAAAATACAGGTTAATGCACAAGGAGGGATCATTGTCAATGAGCAATTACGTACTACTGCACCACACGTCTGGGCTTTGGGAGACGTCAAAGGTGGGGAAATGTATGATTACCTTTCAATTGACGATTCCCGTATCATCTTAAATCATCTTTTCGGTAATAAGGAACGTTCTGTTGATGACCGCAATCCCGTACCTTACGCCATCTTCACAGATCCACCTATGGCACATATCGGTCTGACGGAAGAAGAAGCTATGAAACGTGGATATCCCATCAAGATTTCACGTCTGCCCGCCTCCGCCATCCCTCGTGCACGTACTTTGCAGAATATGGATGGGATGCTAAAAGCTATTGTAAATACGGATACAGAGAAAATACTGGGCTGCTCACTCTTCTGCGTGGATGCACCGGAACTTATCAACCTAGTAGCATTTGTCATGAAAACCGGACAGAAATCTTCGGCTTTACGTAACTTCATATTCACCCATCCCAGTATGAGTGAAGGTTTAAATGAATTATTCAAGGCTTTTTAATAACTAACATTTGGTAATTAAGCCGTTAACTTCTATCTTTGTCCGCAATAAAAAAATAAGGATGCAGAGAAAACGGTACATAACATTCTTTTTTATATTCATCAGCATGGTCATGCTGGTGGTACCGGTTATTCCTCACCACCATCACAATAATGGGTTGATATGTATGAAGAATGACATAACTCCCAATTGTTGCGGACAACAACACACCCCGGATAGCGAACATTGCTGTTGCGATACGGGATGTGTTACTACTCACTTTTTCCAGCAAACTCCCAGCTCGGACAACGGATGGACACATCCGGATTTTCCACTGGTTATCACATTATTCTCCGAACCCCTTCTCAGACTATTGGTCCTCCCCGAAGAAAGCGGGCAAAGACAGGACTGCATATACCAGGAGTCACTTCATGGCACGTATCTCACACGTGCCACAGGACTTCGCGCACCTCCGTGTGTTCTTACTTTATCGTAAAGTCTGCAACTTTATTGCAGGCTTTTATCTCTAATTTTGCACACAGATAAAAGTAAGAACATTAAAATATCATCATGAAAAAAATTCTTTTTATGGGAGTCATGGGATTATTCCTGTTAGGCTCTTGCAATAGTAAATCCGGCGACGGACACGAAGGTCATAATCATGAAACAGAAAAACATGAGCACGAAGGTTGTGATCATGATCATGAAGGCGAAGACCACAATCACGAAGGTGACGAACATAACCACGATGGACATAGCCACGATGAACAAACAGCGGCCGGACATAGTGACGAAATCATTCTGCCTACTGCCAAAGCACAGGCTGCCGGAGTAAAATCCAATGTTGTAGAACCGGGGATTTTCCATCAGGTTATAAAAACCAGCGGTCAGGTAATGGCAGCACAAGGAGATGAGAGCGTGGCTGTAGCAACCGTAGCTGGTGTAGTATCTTTCCGTGGAAAGGTAATCGAAGGTATGAGTGTCAGTAAAGGTACACCACTGGTGACATTATCTTCCAAGAACATGGCGGATGGTGACCCCGTAGAACGGGCACGTATCGCTTATGAAGTTTCCAAGAAAGAATATGAGCGCATGAAAGCTCTCGTAGGAAATAAAATTGTTTCTGAAAAAGATTTCGCTCAAGCGGAACAAGCATACGAAAATGCACGTATCAGCTATGAAGCCGTAGCTAAAAATAGTTCAGCAAGCGGACAAGCGGTAATTTCTCCTATCAGCGGATATGTAAAAAGCCTGTTAGTGAAAGAAGGTGATTATGTAGCCGTAGGGCAACCGTTAGTCAGCATTACGCAAAACCGCAAATTGTTCCTGCGTGCTGATGTATCTGAGAAATATTACCAATATCTGCGTACTATTGGTTCTGCTAACTTCTGCACTCCTTATAATAATAAGGTATATACATTGAAAGAACTGGGCGGGCGCATGCTTTCTTATGGAAAGGCTTCGGGTGAGAACGGATATTATGTACCCGTAACTTTTGAATTCGACAATAAGGGAGACGTTATTCCCGGCTCGTTTGTAGAAGTATTCCTATTATCCTCACCAATGGAGAACGTGTTGTCTCTTCCTCACAGTGCGCTGACCGAGGAACAAGGCAGCTTCTTTGTCTACCTGCAACTGGATGAAGAGGGCTACAAAAAACAGCTTGTCACCCTGGGTGCCGACAATGGCGAAAGTGTACAAATCCTTTCCGGCATAAAAGCAGGCGATCGCGTCGTAACCCAAGGAGCCTATCAAGTGAAGCTGGCATCGGCAACGAATGCTATTCCGGCACATAGCCATGAACACTAATCTCATGTACAATTTGACAATTTACAAAGTACCATTTCGCTATGCAGTATAAGGGTTACGTGACGAATGGGGAGTGTAAAGTCAGATAAACAAGAAATATTAGATAAAACAGCAAGTGCGGCTGACATTGCGCAGCCCAATTGTACATTGTAAATAGTAAATAAAAAGATGTTAAACAAAATAATTGGTTTTTCTCTTCAGAACCGCATCCTGGTGCTGGTAGCATCGGTGCTGTTGCTGATTGGCGGTACTTATACCGCCATGCATACGGAAGTGGATGTGTTCCCTGACCTCAATGCGCCGACCGTGGTCATCATGACCGAAGCAAATGGTATGGCAGCAGAGGAAGTGGAACAGCTGGTCACTTTTCCCGTAGAAACGGCTGTAAACGGTGCAACGGGTGTGCGCCGTGTACGCTCTTCCTCAACGAACGGTTTTTCTGTAGTCTGGGTAGAATTCGACTGGGATACAGATATCTATCTTGCCCGGCAGATTGTCAGTGAGAAGCTGGCAGTCGTCAGCGAATCCTTACCGGCCAACGTAGGCAAGCCGACACTAGGCCCACAATCGTCCATTTTGGGCGAGATGCTGATTGTAGGTCTGACAGCAGATTCGACCTCTATGTTGGATTTGCGTACCATTGCCGACTGGACCATACGTCCCCGCCTGCTCTCTACGGGCGGTGTGGCACAAGTAGCCGTACTGGGTGGCGACATCAAGGAATATCAAGTGCAGCTGGACCCGGAACGGATGCGCCATTACGGCGTAACATTGAGCGAAGTGATGAACATCACCCGCGAAATGAACCTGAATGCCAATGGTGGAGTGCTCTATGAATATGGCAATGAATATATCGTACGCGGCGTACTTTCTACCGACAAGGTAGACCAGATAGCCAAGGCCGTGGTGCGGAGCAACGGGGTCTCCGGTGCCCCTATCCTGCTGGAAGATATTGCCGACGTTCAAGTCGGAGCCAAACTTCCTAAACTGGGTACCGCCTCGGAACGCGGTAAGCATGCCGTACTGCTGACAGTCACCAAGCAACCCGCCACAAGCACGCTGGAGCTTACAGACAAACTGGAAGCTTCCCTGCAAGACCTGCAGAAGAATTTACCGGCAGACGTAAAGGTTTCCACAGACATCTTCCGTCAAAGCCGTTTCATCGAAAGTTCCATCGGAAACGTTCAGAAGTCGTTGTTGGAGGGAGGTATTTTCGTTGTCATCGTGCTTTTCCTGTTCCTTGCCAACATACGTACCACAGTCATCTCGCTGGTGACACTGCCGTTGTCACTGATTGCCTCCATCCTTGCCCTGCACTATATGGGCTTTACGATAAATACCATGAGCCTGGGAGGTATGGCTATCGCCATCGGTTCGCTGGTGGATGATGCCATCGTGGACGTGGAGAATGTCTACAAGCGTTTGCGGGAAAACCGGCTGAAACCTGCCGGCGAGCAACTTCCTATTCTGGAAGTGGTGTTCAATGCTTCGAAAGAAGTGCGTATGCCTATCCTCAATTCAACGCTGATTATCATTGTCAGCTTCGTACCACTGTTCTTCCTTAGTGGTATGGAAGGTAGGATGCTGGTACCACTGGGTATTGCGTTCATTGTGGCATTGGCGGCTTCAACTGTTGTGGCACTGACCGTAACGCCGGTACTTTGCTCCTATCTATTGGGAAAAGAGAAAACGAAAAAACAAAATAACGAAAACAGCGACTCTGCCGTAGCACGCAAGATGAAGCAATGGTATGGTTCTGCACTGACTTTTGTATTGGGGCATAAGAAAGGGGTACTGGGAGGTACTATCGGACTATTTGTAGTAGCGCTCGGCTGTTTCTTCACCCTGGGCCGCTCGTTCCTGCCGCCTTTCAATGAAGGTTCGTTCACCATCAATATCTCCTCGCTTCCAGGCATTTCCCTGGAAGAAAGCGACAAGATGGGGCACCGTGCCGAGGAGCTGCTGCTCTCCATCCCCGAAATACAGACCGTGGCCCGTAAAACGGGACGTGCAGAGCTGGACGAACACGCTCTGGGAGTAAACGTCTCTGAGATCGAGGCACCGTTTGAGTTGAAAGACCGCTCGCGCAGCGAGCTCGTGGCAGAAGTCCGCGAAAAACTGGGTACCATTGTAGGGGCAAACGTGGAAATAGGCCAGCCTATCAGCCACCGTATAGACGCCATGCTATCCGGTACAAAGGCGAACATCGCCATCAAACTGTTCGGCGACGACCTGAACCGCATGTTCACTCTGGGCAATGAAATCAAGAGTGCCATCCAGGGGATTCCCGGTATTGCCGACCTGAACGTGGAACAGCAGATTGAGCGTCCGCAACTTGTCATTTCACCCAAACGGGAAATGCTTGCCAAATACGGCATTTCACTGCCCGAATTTTCGGAGTTTGTCAATGTCTGCCTGGCCGGTGAAGCCGTTTCCCAAGTTTACGAAAAGGGAAAGAGCTTCGACCTGACCGTACGCGTGAAAGACAACCTGCGCGACGAAATGGAAAAAATACGCAACTTGATGATTGATACGGGCGACGGACAGAAAATTCCACTGAACTATGTAGCGGAAATCCGCTCGGCCATGGGTCCGAACACCATCAGCCGCGAGAATGTAAAGCGTAAAATCGTCATCTCCGCCAACGTGGCCGACCGCGACCTGCGAAGTGTAGTCAACGATATACAAGCCCAGGTAGACGCACAAATCAAACTGCCGGAAGGATACCACATCGAATACGGCGGACAATTCGAAAGCGAGCAGGCAGCAAGCCGCACGCTGGCACTTACTTCGTTCATGTCCATCGTGGTGATATTCCTGCTCCTCTACCATGAATTCCGCAATGTGAAAGAGAGTGCCATCATCCTTATCAATCTGCCGCTGGCATTGATAGGCGGTGTATTCGCCCTGCTCATCACAACGGGAGAAGTGAGTATCCCCGCCATCATCGGTTTCATCTCACTGTTCGGTATCGCCACCCGAAACGGAATGCTGCTCATCAGCCATTACAACCACTTGCAGCAGGAAGAAGGCTATGGCGTCTACGACAGCGTTATCCGCGGTTCGCTCGACCGTCTGAATCCAATCCTGATGACCGCCCTATCCAGTGCACTGGCACTTATCCCGCTGGCTCTCAGTGGCGACCTGCCGGGCAACGAGATACAAAGCCCGATGGCAAAGGTTATCTTGGGCGGCCTTTTAACATCCACGTTCCTGAACGGTTTCATCATTCCGATTGTTTACCTGATGATGCACCGTAACCAACAACCTAAAACGTCAGACAATGAATAAAAGATTTTTCATATTCAGCGCCGCCATCCTCGCTTTTGCGGAGATGAGTGCACAAACGTCCGGCATTGATGCCGTGCTCCAGCAGATAGAGGCCAACAACAAGGAGTTGCAGGCTAACTCCCACCTCATTTCCTCACAAAAACTGGAGAACAAGACAAACAACAACCTCCCCGACCCTACACTGTCATACGCCCACCTTTGGGACTCCAAGAACAGTGACGAGACAGTCGGCGAAATGGTCATCTCGCAAAGCTTCGACTTCCCCACGCTTTACGCCACCCGAGGGAAGATGAACCGACTCAAGACAAATGCACTGGATGCACAAGCCACCGCCTTCCGCCAGCAGATATTGCTGCAAGCGAAGGAAGTATGCCTGGACATCATCATGCTGCAACGCCAGCAAGCCCTGCTCGACGAACGGTTAAAGAATGCGGAGGAGCTGTCGGCCATGTACACCCGACGTTTGGAAACGGGAGATGCCAATGCTCTGGAAACCAACAAGATTAATCTGGAGTTGCTGAATGTACGCACGGAAGCCCGCATGAACCAGACGGCACTTAACAACAAACTGAAAGAGCTGCTTGTCCTCAACGGAAACCAGCCGCTCACACCGGGACGTCCCATGCCCGGTGTAACCCCTAACGCCCAGGCACTTGGACTGACAGAGTACCCGGCAGTGCCATTGCCGGCCGACTTCCGCCCACTGGCCGACGAACTGCTGGCTTCAGACCCCACCCTGCAATCCTTGCAAGGTGAAAGTTCTGCCGCCCGGAAACAGATTTCGGCAAGCAAGCAAGGCTGGCTGCCCAAACTGGAACTGGGTTACCGTAGAAATACTGAATCGGGGCATCCGCTGAACGGCGTAGTAGTAGGCTTCTCTTTCCCGCTTTTCGAAAACCGCAATAAGGTCAAGATAGCCAAGACACAAGCGCTCAACATTGACTACCAAAAGGAGAACGCCGCACTGCAAGCCAGCTCTGCCTTGTGGCAACTCTATGAAGAGGCCAAGAACCTGCACGCTTCCATGGAGGAATACGAGCGCACCTTCCATCAACAACAAGACCTTTCTTTACTGAAACAAGCACTTATGGGAGGACAAATCAGTATGATTGAATACTTCGTTGAAATATCGGTTGTCTATCAAAGCAAGACAAACCTCCTGCAACTGGAAAACCAGTATCAGAAGGCGATGGCACAGATATACAAGAGCCGGTTATAAATAGAAAGAGCTGTCTGCGGTTGGCAGACAGCTCTTTCTATTTCAATATATTGTAGTTATAGTTTTGTTACTTTACCCATAAACAGAATAACTCCCGTACTCTTCTCCTTTATCAGGAAGATAAAAGGACGGTCCACATAGAACGGAATTACCGTACTTGGTCCGGGAGCGGCCACGTCCATTCCTCCGACAGTTACAGCCGCAGCTTCCGTCCCCTCTTCATTCACTTTCACATAAGTGAACTGTTGCAGCAAACTGATAAACAAATCCTCATCCGCCATTCCGGAAAAATCGGCCGATGGAGTAAAAGCCTCCTGCATTCCCATTGCCATCATATCGTCAATGAGTTCTTTATCATATTCCATTTCAAACCGGGGTAACTTAAGGTTCAAGGCAGAGCTTGATAAACTACTGTTCCATTCCCCCCAGCGCTCGTCATTCAGCTGCGGCAGGCACTCATCCAACGATTTTCCCTCTGCCGGCAAGAGCACCACCATACTGAAAGCCTCATTGCCGTAAGGCAACTCTGCCATTGAGAAATACTCATTCTCGGCATAGTTGAATCTCTCGTCACGAAGATTCATCATGTGTACAGTCGATTTACTTCCGTCAGCATTCGTAAAAGCCTCTTCTGCCGTATCCGATTTTTTGAATTGATTCTTCCAAATCCCCTTGAAATAAAGCGCATTCAATAGATAAAGACGCGCCGTCTCCGGAATCTCATTCAAGACTTTGGGGATGCAATTATTCGTTTTCCCGGCACACCAGCCGTTTATAATGTCCGGAGCCTTGGGAGAGGCAAAATCCAGCTCCTGCACTTGCGCGTCATACATCTTTTTGTTTACGCTTACAAAGTCGTCATGAACACCGAACCCTTTCTTTATCCAGATGGAATTGGCAATTCCCAACTGTGTGGTATTGTCCAAATCGAGCAACGCCTCCACCAGCTTCTTATTATAGTTGTTCATTTCTTCCAACGAATAGCCCGAAAAGCCCAGGACATCTGTCATCTCAGACAGTGTGTTTCCCAACGCTCCATTGGCAATCATAGACAGACAGAGCGAAGCGCTCAAAGGAGAAATGAACAGATTGGGCTTCTCCACCTCCGTTTTACAAACCTGATTAAAGAAACGGAAAGCAAAATCCGTTCCTAAATCCGTCATCTCCTGCTCGGCACGGGTCAAGGCAATGTCTTTGCGGGGCTTGGGTTGTGGTGAAGAGTTGTCGTCACTCTGGCAGGCTGCAAGGATACAAAGTAGGCTTAAGGCAGTAATCGTTTTTTTAAGCATAAGCAAATAGTATTAGTTTTAAAACAGTTATCTATATAGAAAATGCTTGAACAAACAAAATACTGCATTGAAGAAACAATAAAAAATAGTACATTCCTACTCTATTATTATACTGCAAAGTTCTGCATATTTTTTGCAGTCGCACTGCATATGTGTTGCAGCACCACTGCATATGTGTTGCAGTCGCGCTGCATATATATTTGCAGTGTCACTGCAACAGCTCTGCAGTGCTACTGCAAAATATATACAGCAGCTTTGCAGTAACGTGATTGATTTCACCCGGTTATTGTTGCCAATTCCAGCACCCCTTCCGGCAAATATCCGCTGCGTATGCGCCATTCCTGGGGATAAAGATTATTGGCACGGTTACCTATATTCTTGACAAATCCTAGAGGTATCTGTTTGTAGGTGAGCAAGACAATGCCGCGCGGAGCAGTCTCCGAAAGGACAACAGCCTCCTTGCGCAGATAGCTGATGGCCTGCTCGCGGCCTATCTCTTCATGGGCAAAGGCATCCGGATTCAGTGCTATACTCATAGCGAGCCCATGAGCAGGCATCCAGTCTTTTCCTTTCAACTCGGCAACATCTACCCCAGCCTGCACGATACGGAGTGACGAACGCAAAGCCGACAGTTCGGAGAGATACGCTTTAGGGAAAGCGCTGACGTTGTTGCCATTGACGATAAATTCGTAATTATCCGGAACCGCAAACCACTCATGCAGTGCCGAAAGCTGTTCTTTGGAAACACCCGGAGTTTTCGCTCCTTTTCCTTGAGGTTTTCTTCCTTTTTCCCAGGATTTCACCTGCCCGGCCCAGGTATTCCCATCGCTCACGCCCGGTTTGCGGAGAACTGCCAAAAAGAATCCTTCCCCCTTCGTCCGATGGGGCAGGAAACGATAGGCGGGAAAGTCCTCTCCCGACAATAGATTACCCGTAATATTCCAGTCAGTAGAAATTTCCAACGGCAATACCTCCGCCCCGAATTCATCCCGTATCCAACGGATGTTCTCTTCGTTTTCCTTTGTATTATAGGTACAAGTACTGTAGATGAGAATGCCTCCGGGCTTCAAGCAAGGCCAGATATCCGTAACGATGCGACGCTGGCGCTGCCAGCAGATTTCCACATTCTCCCCACTCCACTCACTTACCGCAACGGGGTCTTTACGGAACATCCCCTCGCCAGAGCAGGGGACATCCGTCAATATGACGTCGAAGAAGTCCGTCAAGGAAGAAAAATCTGCCGGGTCATTATTAGTGACCACCACACCGGAATGCCCCCACTTCGTAAGATTCTCCGCCAATACCTGCGAGCGGTTGCGGATTACCTCATTGGCCACCAGCAGACTGCCTGCGGGCAACACGCTACGGGCATGCGTGGATTTCCCGCCGGGAGCCGCACAGAGGTCAAGCATCACCACCGGTCCTTCGCCCACATACCGCCTCAAAGCCTGCTCCACAAACATGGACGAAGCCTCCTGCACATAGTAGCAGCCTGCATGAAACAGCGGGTCGAAAGTGAATGTCAGCCGCTTGTCCAGATAGTATCCGGCAGCAGACCAGGGAACATGCTCCAAAGAGGAACGAAAAAGACTGAATGAAGATTCCGGTAATTTATCTTCATTCAGTCGGATACTGACCGGCTGCTCCCCTTCCAGGGCAGCAGCCAGCTTTTCATATTCTTCCACACCCAAGAGGGCGCGTGTATAATCGGTGAAAGATGAGGGTAACTCCATGCTTTGAACTGTTTTATGGCAGCAAAGATAGTGCAAAATACGTTTCACCAATCTACGGGGCTAAACAAAAAGCACGGTTCAATACTCTTTTTAAAAACTGAGTTTCACCCCTGCAAAATAGGAACGCGGTGCACCCGGTCCGTAGATATAACCGGAGTCACGGCTTGCCCCCTTGTCAAAATCTTTTTGATAAGAATTGAATATATTCTGTACACCGGCATTGAGCTGTAAACAAAACCCTTGAAAATCAAAGTCGTAAGCTATCTTTGTTCCAAGCTCAAAGAAGTCCGGACTCTTTACCAATACGTCTGCCTCACCGTTCACCTCCGAAAGCAGATGGGGAACGTACATCCGCCCGGTATAATTGCCATTCAAAGCTATTGAGAAGGCTTTAACCGGCATATAGGTAGCTGTAAAGTAGCCGTAAACGTCGGGAGTACGCAGTATCTTGTCGCTGTAACGTTCTTTCTCCGACAAGTGCTCCTCATCCGCACTCCATTCTTCGGGAGAGTCATAGATACTTCGTTGAAGCGTCAGCCCTGCCTGCAACTGAACCTTATCCTTATAGGCAACCTTTCCTTCCAATGTGCCGCCATACACTTTAGCTCCCGAACCATTGATGCGGGTCTGTATCAGATAAGCGCTACCATCCGGGTCTTTCACCGGAGGCGTCAGGACAAACGGGTCGGAAAGTTTCGTGTAGAAGCCTTCCACCAGTAGGTTTGCCTGGAAATCTCCGAAATAGTGGTACCAATCTACCGAAGCATTGAAGCTGCGCGAACGCTCTTCCTTCAATCCTTTGGCGCGGACAATGGAAACCAACTCTCCACCCACATTACTGATATGCAGATCTTCATCAAACGCTTGTGGAGCACGGAATCCCTCAGCATAACTGAAACGGATATTCACATCCTGGGTAGGATTATAACGGATATTGGCACGGGGGCTGAAAACAGTCTTGTCCATGATGCTGTTTTTATCCACGCGCCCACCGATGAGGAAACTCCACTGCTCGTTCTTCCACTCATTCTGTGCGTAGGCACTTGCTATGTTCACTACTTGGTGTAATGGGTCGGGGGTATATTTCTCAATCAGTTGTTGCAAGCGGTCGCCCGTTGCGGCAGGGTCTTCGGCCAAGGCAGCATCGCGGTACTTCTGCGCATCCGTCGCCTTGTCGTGCAGCTTGTCATGATTGAACTCAATGCCTCCGGTCAAGTCGGCAGGCATGAACAAGCACTTGTCAAAATGATAAATATACTGGGCACCCAACACACCGGTAAAGTCCGTAGTCATCCCATAAGCGCTGTAATAACTATCGCGCACGATATGCTGAGCCGAAGCATAGGTGCTGAACGTATGTTTCTGGTCCTTAGAGAAAGCTGTGAACTTGAGCCCACCCGTATTGATAGAGTGCTTCAGCTGCTCCACAAGTCCGGGTGCTCCGGTACCATTCAAGTCGGCATCCTCGGCTATATGGGGCGGCAAGCTGAAACCACTTCCGCCACGGCGGAATTCCTCCATATGATGGTATTCAAGGCTTAGCTTGGAATAGGCACTTGTCCGGTAGTAAGCATTCAGACCGATAGTCTGGTTCTTCAGTTTCGGCAATTCGGAGAAACCGTCTCCATTGGAATCCCAGGCCGAACGGTGCCTATTTTGTCCATACACATAAGCCCCCATCTTATTGTCCGAAGAGACAAGGGAGAGGTTCAAGGCCGTATTGTTATCGAACGAACCGGAACCGTCGAAATTGGAAATGGTATGCGAGAAAGAACCTGAATTACAGACCGGTTCCTTCGTAATGATGTTCACTGTTCCGGCAATGGCCGAAGAGCCGAACAAGGCGGAACCGCCTCCACGCACCACTTCCACACGCTCTATCATATTGGCCGGAATCTGCTCCAGCCCATACACACCTGCCAAAGAGGAGAAGATGGGACGCGAATCTATCAATATCTGGGTATATTTTCCATCCAGGCCGTTGATGCGTACTTGTGAGTAGCCACAATTCTGGCAATCGGTCTCTACCCGCACACCGGGCTGAAAGACCAGTCCTTGCGACAAAGTATGCGAGTTTGTCTGTTCAAACAGTTTAGGAGCTGTCTCTTATACACATCTCCGAGCCCACGAGACGGAGCTACATCT
>ERZ1027232.1252-NODE-1252-length-12116-cov-7.981676_pt1 | contig 12116 bp, 10 predicted proteins | sample MGYA00519478_ERZ1027232 | MGnify/ENA primary metagenome ERZ1027232 (study PRJEB26926, sample SAMN06164468) | human gut metagenome | biome: ENVO:00009003; feature: ENVO:2100002; material: ENVO:00002003 | host: Homo sapiens | place: USA | collected 2012 ...
AGATGTAGCTCCGTCTCGTGGGCTCGGAGATGTGTATAAGAGACAGGAATAAAAGGAGCCATCATATGGATTATTTTTCAAAAGAAGAAGCTGATGTAATTGGTGAAATATCCAATATTTCAATAGGTTCTTCGGCAACTGCCATGAATATGATGCTTGGTCAGCCCATTACAATTACAACACCTGATGTATCCCTTGTTCATAAAACAGAAATCTTAAATGACTATGAGAAATCATGTGTTTTGATTCGTGTTCAATACACACAAGGGTTATATGGAAACAACATCCTGATATTAAAGGACGAAGACGCTAAGATAATTACTGATCTGATGATGGGAAATGATGGTACAGGAACATATTCTACTGGTGAAATAACCGATCTGCATATCAGTGCAGTAGCCGAGGCGATGAACCAGATGACAGCCAGTTCTGCTACCGCAATGAGTAAAATGTTCGATAGCAAAATTGAGATCTCACCACCAAGTGTTCAATCAGTTAAAATTGACACGTTCCGTTTTCCGGATGATATTCCTGATGATTTATTTGTGAAGATTAATTTTAAAATGAAAATAGGTAATCTGATAGACAGTACAATTATACAGTTGTACCCGTTTGATCTTGCGCATTCTATTTATAAATTATTCCAGAGGAGGAAATAAAATGGCAAAAAATATTTTAATTGTCGATGATGCAGCATTTATGAGAATGATGATAAAGGATATTTTATCCAAGAATGGTTATACTGTTGCCGCAGAAGCTGAAAATGGCAAGGTAGCAGTAGACAAATATAACGAGGCAAAACCCGATCTTGTATTAATGGATATTACAATGCCGGAAATGGATGGTATCCAGGCCCTTAAAGCAATTAAAGCAAATGATCCTAACGCTCAGGTTATTATGTGTTCTGCAATGGGTCAGCAGGCAATGGTTATTGAAGCAATTCAATCCGGTGCAAAAGATTTCATTGTAAAGCCTTTCCAGGCAGAACGTGTATTAGAAGCGGTAAAGAAAGTTGTAGGTTAATTTCAGAACATGAAAAAGGTAGCCAATCGGCTACCCTTTTTTAACTTCTTTTTATAAATTCCGTATTACACTTGGGACATATGACGGCAATCTTGCCTTTTCCTCTGGGAATCCTGATCTTCTGTCCGCATCCTGGACATTTATAGATATGATATGCCTTTTTCTGGGCAAGATCATATTTTAATTTCTCCCATCTGCTGCCCTTAGCTGTATATCCCTTGGGATGAATCCACTGATTCCATTTTGAAGTAAAACGATAACACAGTGTCAGGAACTTGCTGTTCTCCTGCTGCCTTTTCCCATAATCTCTACTGAGTATTCTGTAATACAGCCATACTACCGTTACCCAGAACAGAATTTCAAAAAATCGATTTCTGGTGATTAATTCCAGCACGATCCATACCATAGAAAGTCCCGTTAAAAATCTTGCCAGTTCATCCACGCCATACCTGCCCTGCATGAATCTTGCTATTTTCTCACGCATATATATCTCCTTTCTCCTACAACATAGGTGATATTATTTTTAAAACAAACTGAATCAATCTCTGATACCAAGGTCTCTTATTCCACTTATCAAGCTGTATTTCCTCGCACTTCTCCATCGTATTGAGGAAATCGTTCTTCATATCGTATATGGCGCCCATTTCACTTAAAAAGACACCGCATTCATAATGCAGATAAAAACTCCTGTAATCTGTATTAATGGTTCCGCAAATCGCACACTCATCATCAGAAACAACATTTTTGGCATGAATAAATCCTGGCTTATATTCAAAAATTCTAACGCCCGACTCTATCAGTTTGCCATAATTGGATACATTGACCATATACACATACCATTTATCAGGAATTCCAGGTACAATAATTCTAACATCTACCCCACTTTGAGCGGCACTGATCAGATCATCTCTCATACTTTGATCAAGTACAAGATATGGTGTCGTAATGTAGATATAATCCCTGGCTTTGTTGATCATTCTGGTGTAAGCACCCTCTGTCGGATTGCTTGGATTTCTGTGAGGTCCACCGGCAAATGGCTGTACATAGCCATCTTCCTTTACTTTTACATTAGGACGATATTTGTCATATTCAAAGACACTTTCGGCATCTGTTGCTTTCCACATTGCCATAAAAATACAGGTAAAGCTCCACACACCTTCTCCATAAAGTCTGAGTCCTGTATCCTTCCAATGTCCAAAACGCACAATATAATTGGCGTACTCATCTGCCAGATTAATGCCTCCTGTATATCCGATATTGCCATCAATTACTGTAATCTTCTGATGGTTACGATAATTAAAAGACAATCTTGCCACATTTTTATGAATTGGATTAAAAATACGCAGCTCTATTCCTCTGCTCTCCAGATCTTTACGGAACGCATGATTATTGATAATCAGTGTACCAAAGTCATCAAACAGTAATTTGACTTCTACGCCTTCCTGTACTTTCTGGGTCAGTATTTCAAGAATTTCTTTCCATACTCTTCCATCTGATACGATAAAATATTCAAGGAAAATAAATTTCTGTGCCTTTTTCAAGTCTTCTATCATTGCCTGAATGATATCTTCACCAATCTCATAATATGTAACTTGTGTATTATTATAGATTGGGAAGCCTTTTTTCCTGAGATAACGGCTAATCTGAACCTTATTAGGATGCTGCTTCTGAATATCTTCTGCTACTTCTGTATTCTGGACCATGTGGTCAAATATTTCTGATTCAATTTCGTATATTCGTTTATTTTCTTTGGAATTACGTCTTTTACGTCCCCACATAAAATACAAAAACAATCCTGCTACCGGAAGTACCAGAATAATAATAATCCAGGACATTTTATAGGATTCTGCATTATTAACCAGTGCAAAGACCGTTAAAACGCTCAATAATTCCATTAACAGATAGATGATAAAAAATCCTCTGAAAAGATATACGGCAAGAAGCACCATAGTGATAATCTGCAGCAAAAACGCTATTCCAACCGTAACACCTCTGATAATACCATAATATTTACTCTTTATTATATTCACACTATCGTCCTCCATAATAGGGACCGCCACAGAAAAATTTTCTTTGAATTTTTCTTCTGCCTGTGCCTTATTGGGATTGTTGATATTTGCATCAGGATGATATCTTCTGCTTAAACTTCTATAAGCCTTCTTGATTTCTTCCTCTGTTGCTCCTCTCTCTATTCCCAGCACTTTATACGGGTCATTCATTTGGGTAACCTTTCTTTCTTCATGCGTAGCTGCTCATAACGGCACCAGACACCTGAATAAAGTATATTTCTTAATAGTTCGATATTATGAATAATTGGTAATTTTTCAAATTCCTTTGAACATTCTGCCATCATCATGGATAGAATGGAACGACATTTTTCTTCATATTCCTCGTTTTGCTCCACAAATACAAAAGGATTATAGTTGCCGCTCTTCTTATCTTTCTCCAAATCTTCATAGGCATCCATTAAATATACAAATTTACCAAGAAAAAATGCCATCCTTCGGATACTGGCGTCCCACTCATCATTTTTGTAGGCAAACAGTTCTGCCAGTACTTCACCAAAAAGTCCTGATACTTTATCCAGGCTTTCTTCCTGTTTCTTTTCACAATCCGATATTTTATCAAACAGGATTTCTACTTTTTTACATTTATCAGGATATTTCTCCTGTACTTTCTGATAATTGCCGGTAAGCCACTTTGCAAAAAGCATTCTGCTTGCCTTATGCTCATCTTTCCAATCATCCACACATTTATAATAACTCAAAAGTATCGTCATGTCAGCTGCATATTCTGTATACATGTTAATACATGCCGGTGCTCCCTTCTTAGGATGAAGTGCACATTTTCTATTATCTCTCACTTCCTGCGGTTCGTATAACCCTGATAAGAATAAAATCAAAAAAGTACAATCATAGCTTAATGTAAACTGCCCGCTAAAACCGTATTTTTTCCTCAATACTCTGCATAGACCGCAATAATATGCCTGATACATATCAAATTCTTTGAATTTTAATTCCTGTTTATTTACTGTTATATATCCAAACATTTGACCAACCATGCCTTTCTTACTATTTATTGTAATGCAGTCCTTTTTATATTCAATAAAAAAAACATAAAAAATTCTGAAATCTTTACAGTATCTATGATAATATAAACTAAGAATTAATATGTGAAGGAAGATATTTTCATGAGAAAAAAAACAGAATCTCATACAGTCTGCCAGTCTGTTGACAAAGCTCTGTTTTCCGAAGCATGCATGCAAATGATTGGCGCATTACAAGGACAAAATGGAATTGGAACATTGCGTGAAAAAACAATACACTCTGTCCTTAAATATTATTATGCACCAAACCCTGCATATCATGAAATCAGAATTGGAACTTATGTTGCTGATATTTGTGTAGATGGAGAAATCTTTGAAATACAGACACGTAATTTTAATACAATGAGAGACAAGCTTAGCTTTTTTCTTCAGAATCATGATGTCACGATCGTATACCCTGTTGCGCATACCAAATGGTTATCCTGGCTGGATGTAGAAACGGGGGAACTCTCTGATAAGAGAAAATCTCCCAAGACAGGAACTTTCTATCAGATCATTCCTGAATTATACAGAATCAAAATGTTTCTTCAAAATCCGAGACTTCACTTTATTATCTCGCTGATTGATGTAGAAGAAACCAGATATCTTAATGGATGGAGCTATGACAAAAAAAGAGGTTCCTCAAGAATGGATGGCATTCCTGTTGATATCTATGATGAAGTACGTATTGATACCATGAAGGATTATCATAAATTCTTACCAGATACACTTCCTGCCAGATTTACCACGAAAGACTACGCCAAATGCGCTCATATTCCACAAAAATATGCTATCACCGGTCTGAATGTTCTACTGGAGACCAAAACTGTAGTCAGAGTCGGCAAAATGGGAAATGCGTATCTTTATGAGAAAGCAGCAGAGTCTGAAAAATAATCTCAAACTCTGCTGCTTATTTATTTACTCTTCATCTTCATCAGATTCTGTAGGGAAAATGATATTTTCCTCTTCTTCGTCTTCAGATTCTTCATTTACTTTCTCTGCAGCCTGATCTACGTCATCATATTCCTGCATTCCATCAGAAATCTTCTCACGTACCTTTGCAATTCTTGCTACAGTTACACCTTCATCAAGATTGATCATCTTAACACCGGATGTATTACGTCCAATCATGGAAATATCTTCCATACGAAGCTGAATGATAATGCCTTCTGTTGTGATCATCATAATCTCATGAGAATCATTTACAGCCTTTACACCGATTACATTACCGGTCTTATCAGCAATCTTATAGCATTTAACACCCTTACCGCCACGTTTCTGTACACTGAATTCATCCATTCGAGTTCTCTTACCCATACCCTTTTCAGATACAATTAAGAGAGAGTCACCTTGAGTATTCAGCTGCATACCGACAATTTCATCGCCATCTTCCAGATTCATACCGATAACGCCCATTGCTGTTCTGCCCATTGCTCTGACATCTGTTTCCTTGAATCGGATACACATGCCATACTTGGTAACCAGGAATATCTCAGAATCAGCATCTGTAGTCTTTACCTCTATTAATTCATCATCTTCACGAAGATTAATTGCTACAAGTCCTGTTTTTCTCACATTTGAAAATTCAATAACAGGTGTTTTTTTAGCAATACCATTCTTTGTGATCATGAAAAGATTCTTGCCTTCTTCATATTCACTGATTGGAATCATGGCTGATATCTTTTCACCAGGTGTCAGCTGCAACAGATTAATAATAGCTGTTCCTCTGGCAGTTCTGCCTGCTTCCGGTATCTCATATGCCTTTAATCTGTATACACGTCCATAGTTCGTAAAGAACATAAGATAATGATGTGTCGTAGTCATCAACAGATCTTCGATATAGTCATCATCAATAGTAGACATACCCTTAATTCCACGACCACCTCTGTTCTGTGTCTTGAAATTATCTACAGTCATTCTCTTAATATATCCAAGACTGGTCATGGCAATTACTGTATTCTCACGTGGAATGAGATCTTCCATGTCGATATCGTATTCATCATATCCAAATTTGGTTCTTCTGTCATCTCCATACTTTTCAGAGATAATCAGGATTTCTTCTTTGATCACACCAAGTAAAAGCTTCTTATCTGCAAGAATTGCTTTAAATTCTTTGATTTTCTCTAATAAATCTGCATGTTCCTGTTCCAGCTTGCTTCTTTCCAGACCGGTAAGAGCTCTCAGACGCATATCTACAATTGCCTGAGCCTGAACATCTGTCAACTTGAATCGCTGGATTAATCTGTCCTTGGCAACCTGTGTATTCTCACTGCTTCTGATAATCTGAATGACTTCATCAATGTTATCAAGTGCAATTAACAAGCCCTGTAAAATATGGTCACGTTCTTCTGCCTTGTTCAGATCATACTGTGTTCTTCTGGTCACTACATCTTCCTGATGCATGATATAGTAAGTCAGAATATCTTTCAGATTCATGACTTTTGGCTCATTGTTTACAAGAGCCAGCATAATAACACCGAAGCTGTCCTGAATCTGTGTATGCTTATATAATTGATTCATAATGACATTGGCATTGGCATCTTTACGAAGCTCAATACAGATTCTCATACCTTCTCTGTCTGATTCGTCTCGAAGGTCTGTAATGCCATCTATTTTCTTATCTTTTACCAATTCGGCAATCTTTTCAATTAATCTGGCTTTATTAACCATGTATGGAAGTTCCGATACAATGATTCTGCTCTTGCCATTTGGCATGGATTCTATACTGGTGACACCACGTACACGAATCTTACCACGACCGGTTCTGTATGCTTCCTCTACGCCTCTGGTTCCAAGGATAATTCCTCCTGTTGGGAAATCCGGTCCTTTTACGATTGGAAGAAGTTCTTCAATATCCGTATCTCTGTCTTCCTGGACTTTATTATCAATCATCTTCACAACAGCCTGAATGACTTCACGGAGATTGTGAGGTGGAATATTGGTAGCCATACCAACAGCAATACCCTGGGTACCATTTACTAAAAGATTGGGATAACGGCTTGGTAATACAGTAGGTTCCTTCTCTGTTTCATCAAAGTTCGGTACAAAATCTACTGTATTCTTGTTAATATCTGCAAGAAGTTCCATGGAAATCTTACTTAATCTTGCTTCTGTATATCGCATGGCAGCTGCGCCATCTCCATCTACAGAACCAAAATTACCATGTCCGTCTACCAGAGGATAACGTGTTGACCATTCCTGCGCCATATTAACCAATGCACCATAAATGGAACTGTCACCATGAGGGTGATATTTACCCATTGTATCACCAACGATACGCGCGCTCTTTCTATGTGGCTTATCAGGACCGTTATTCAATTCAATCATAGAATAAAGTACTCTACGCTGAACCGGTTTTAAACCATCTCTTACATCCGGAAGTGCTCGGGATGCAATAACACTCATGGCATATTCAATATAGGACTGCTCCATGGTTTTTTGCAGATCGACTTCTTGAATTTTGTCGAATATTGTATCATCCATATTAATAATCTTGCCTTTCTGTAACTTGTAATCCTTGGATTTTGGTTACACTGCCTTTTTATAACTTAAATATCGAGATTCTTGGCAAACTTAGCATTTGCTTCGATAAAATCACGTCTTGGTTCTACTTTATCGCCCATTAAGGTCGTAAAGGTCAGATCTATTTCAGATTCTGCTTCTTCATTCATTGCTACTTTCAGCAAAATTCTCTTCTCAGGGTCCATTGTAGTATCCCAGAGCTGTTCCGCATCCATTTCTCCAAGACCTTTGTATCGCTGAATCTTGTTATTCTGATCTCTTCCTACTTCATCCAGAATTTTGGAAAGTTCCTCATCACTGTATGCATACCATGTCTTCTTATTCTTTTCCAGCTTATAAAGAGGTGGCTGCGCCAGATAAACATGTCCTTCCTTGATCAGATCCGGCATAAATCTGTATAGGAACGTCAGCATAAGTGTTGCAATATGTGCACCATCTACATCGGCATCTGTCATAATAATGATCTTGTCATAACGAAGTTTGGAGATATCAAAATCTTCATGAATACCAGTACCAAATGCTGTAATCATGGCTTTGATCTCTGCATTGCCGTAAATTTTATCCAGTCTTGCCTTCTCTACATTCAATATCTTACCACGCAGTGGAAGAATAGCCTGTGTAGCACGGCTTCTTGCAGTCTTGGCGCTGCCACCTGCAGAATCTCCCTCTACAATGAAAATTTCACAGTTCTTAGGGTCCTTATCAGAACAATCTGCAAGTTTACCAGGAAGTGCCATTCCTTCCAGTGCAGTTTTTCTTCTGGTAAGATCTCTTGCTTTTCTTGCTGCCTCTCTCGCACGCTGTGCAAGAATGGATTTCTCACAGATCTGCTTGGCTACAATAGGATTCTGTTCCAGATAATAGGTAAGCTGTTCACTGACAATACTGTCAACTGCTCCCCTTGCCTCAGAGTTACCAAGTTTCTGCTTGGTCTGTCCCTCAAACTGAGGATCTTCGATCTTAATGGAAACAATGGCAGTCAGACCTTCTCTGATGTCATCGCCACTTAAATTCGCTTCACTGTCTTTCAACAGCTTTGTATTTCTTGCATAATCATTGAATGTCTTAGTAATTGCATTACGAAATCCGGCAAGATGTGTACCACCCTCCGGTGTATTGATATTATTTACGAAGCTGTATGCACTTTCCGTATAGGAATCGTTATGCTGCATGGCAACTTCTACATATACGTTGTCTTTTTTGCCTTCAAAATAAAGGACATCTTCGTATAAAGGTGTCTTGCTCTTATTCAGATAAGAAACAAATTCCTTGATACCGCCTTCATAGTGGAATGTCTTCTCGATTGGCTTATCATCCGGTCTTAAATCTCTTAAAATAATCTTGAGATTCTTGGTAAGGAATGCCATTTCACGAAGACGCTGCTGTAAAATGTCATAATCATATACAGTCTCTTCAAAAATTGTATCATCCGGTAAAAAGGTAACTTTCGTACCTGTCTTACCAGGTTCACATTCACCGATCACTTTCAGAGGATAACATACATGTCCTCTCTCATATCTCTGCTTATAAATTTTGCCTTCATTGCAGATCTCTACTTCAAGCCAGTTGGACAGCGCATTTACAACAGACGCACCAACACCATGAAGACCACCGGATACCTTGTATCCTCCACCACCGAATTTACCGCCCGCATGCAGAATGGTAAATACAACTTCAACCGCAGGAATACCTGCTTTATGATTGATACCAACAGGAATACCACGTCCGTTATCAATGACTGTTATGGAATTATCCGGATTGATCGTAACATCAATCGTATCACAATATCCTCCCAGTGCTTCATCTACGGCATTGTCAACAATCTCATATACCAAATGGTGCAAGCCTCTTGATGAAGTGCTGCCGATGTACATACCTGGTCTTTTTCTGACTGCTTCAAGACCTTCCAGTATCTGAATTTGATCTGCTCCATACTCAGTACTCATTTCTAACCTCCAATTTAGTTTTCCTGCGTTACAGTTGCATTGGAAACTTTATAAACTCTATTAATTTCAAAACGGTTGTTTACGAATTCTTCAAGACCGGTACAGGTGATAATCGTCTGGATGTCACCAATACTGTTTAATAAATAATTCTGTCTGTTACTGTCAAGTTCACTCAAAACATCATCCAGTAAAAGAACCGGCGTATCCTTTGTGATTTTCTTTACAAGTTCTATCTCCGAAAGCTTTAAGGAAAGTGCTGCTGTTCTCTGTTGTCCCTGAGATCCGAACTTGCGGATATCAATATCTCCTACCTTAAAACAGAAATCATCTCTATGAGGACCGGTACTTGTCTGCTTGAGACGAATATCTCTGTCCTGACCTTCCTGTAATCTGCGTTCATAATCCTGTAACGTAACATCCGGTTCATAAATGATCCTCAGATCTTCTTTATCTCCAGATAACTTACGGTGAATATCATAAATAATGTCATTGAGCTGTTCCACAAAAGAAATCCTGCGCTCAATAACCTTGCTTCCATAGGATAACAGCTGGGAATCCCATATGGAAAGAGTGTCTTTTAATCCTGGATTAAAGGATAATTCTTTTAAAAGCTTGTTACGCTGATTTACAATTTTATTATAATTATTCAGATTGTACAGATAAAAGCTGTCCAACTGACATAATTCCATGTCCACAAAACGTCTTCTCTCTGCCGGTCCATTCTTGATAATAGATAAGTCCTCCGGAGAGAAAAAGACAACATTTAAAAGCCCAAGTAAATCTGCCGCCTTCTTAATCTTCTGACCATTGATGGCAATTCCTTTGGACTTGCTTTTTCTAAGGTGCATATCTACACGATTCTCCAAACCGTCTTTCTCGATATAAGTGCGAATATGCGCTTCCTCTTCACCAAAATGTACAATGTCTCTGTCCTTACTTCCCTTATGTGACTTGGTTGTTGCTGACAAATAGATAGCCTCTAATATATTGGTCTTACCCTGTGCATTATCCCCATAGAGGATATTCGTTCCAGAATCAAAGGTCATAGACAACGAATGATAATTTCTAAACTGATCAAGTTCCAATGATTTGATAATCATGCTTCATTCTTTCCTGAACTCTATGCCAAAATTCTGAAGGTATCGCCCGCAAATGTGACTTCATCACCATTTACAAGCTTCTTACCTCTCTGAGTACAGACTTCACCATTTACCAGAACCTTACCATCCTGTACAGCAAACTTGGCATCAACACCGGATTCTACCAGACCGGCAAGTTTCAGAGCCTGTCCAAGCTTTATAAATTCATCTTTGATTCTTACTTCTTTCATGTTAAGTCCTTTCCGACTATACAAATATGAATAATAGATATAACTGTCCATAAATATAGACAGTTATATCTTACCATTTATTGATACATTATGTCAATTCTGTACAGATGTCATCAGGCAACTGTACTAAAAGTTACAGGCAGGATCAGATAAATATAACTTTCCTGTTCATCCTTGATAAAGCATGGAGCCTTTGGATTGAGAAGCTTGATCTCAATATCTTCATCATCAATGACCTTCAATGCATCAATCAGGAATTTCGGATCAAAACCGATCATCAGATCTTTACCGTTCTTTACTATATCAATTTCCTCATCCAGACTACCTACAATGGAATTCATTTTTAATTCCATGACATCATCTTTAATATCCAGAATGATAGGTTTCTTGTCTGCTTCTTTTACAAGAAGTGTAGAACGGTCAATACAGCTTAAAAATTCTCTTTTATTAATTTTTACTTTTGTTTCATAGTCTGCGGATAAGATATTATCAATCTTTAAGTATTCTCCTTCAATCAGACGAGAAACTACAGTTGTATTGTCAAACTCAAATAAGATATGTTTGTCAGTAAAAAAGAGATTGACATCCTTATCAGCATCACCGGATAAAATCTTACTGATTTCATTTAATGTTTTGCCGGGAACAATTACTTTCTTATCAGGATAGGTATTTTTCAGTTCTATTCTACGAAGAGAAATACGTAATCCGTCAGATGAGACAACTTTTAAAAGATTACCATTGATTTCAAATAATTCTCCCGTTAAAATCTTGTTTGTAAAATTATCTGCAATTGAAAAAATTGTCTGTCTGATGACTTCTTTTAAAGTAAACTGGGAAAGAAGAATGGAATCAGATCTTTCTATCTGAGGTAAATAGGAGAAATCCTCACCGGATTTACCAATAATATTAAAGGTAGCCTTTTCACAGGTAATGATTGTTTTATAGGAAGAATCTGTTTCTATAGTGACATCATTATCAGGAAGCTTACGTACCATTTCAAGGAAAATCTTAGCATCCAGAGCAATAATACCCTTTTCGATAATCTCACCCTCAATCACCGTTTCAATACCAAGCTCCATATCGTTGGCTGTTAAAGTAATCTGACCCTTCGTTGCATCAATCAGAATACATTCCAGAATAGACATGGTTGTTTTACTGGGTACCTGTCTCTTATACACATCTCCGAGCCCACGAGACGGAGCTACATCTC
>ERZ1027232.1255-NODE-1255-length-12098-cov-15.597193_pt1 | contig 12098 bp, 16 predicted proteins | sample MGYA00519478_ERZ1027232 | MGnify/ENA primary metagenome ERZ1027232 (study PRJEB26926, sample SAMN06164468) | human gut metagenome | biome: ENVO:00009003; feature: ENVO:2100002; material: ENVO:00002003 | host: Homo sapiens | place: USA | collected 2012 ...
CACAGGTAACAAAGTACAGTCTCTCGCCTGAGGTTGTGGATCTGATTGCATTTTGTACGAAGAATCCGGCGCTGATGCTTCCTTTTATGGATCGATTAACGCCGTATGGTCAGTACTGGTTTGTCACGATTACGCCATACGGACGAGACATTGAGCCAAATGTTCCGGATATGGGAACGGTAATGGATAACTTTAAAATATTATCGGATATCGTAGGCGTGGACAGTATCGGCTGGAGATATGATCCGATCCTGGTAGATGCCGCACATACGGTAGAATGGCATATATCCGAGTTTGAAAAAATGGCGGCGACACTGCGTGGGTATACCGAAACCTGTGTAATCAGTTTTATAGATATTTATAAAAAGGTGGAACGGAATTTCCCGGAAGCGAAAGCGGTAAGCCGCGGGGATAAAATTACGATCGGTAAGGTATTGATAGAGATTGCCGCAAAATATGGCATGACGGTAAGACCTTGTGCTGAGGGCAATAATCTGGCTGCGTATGGTGTGGATATAGGTGCATATGATACCTGCGGACATTTATGTAAATATTGTTATGCCAATGCAGATGTAAATTTGGTGAAAGAAAACAGGAAAAAGCATAATCCAAAATCTCCGTTTCTGATTGGTGAAAGTATGCCGGGAGATGTTATACATGAAGCAGAGCAGAAGAGCTGGCTTGACAGACAGCTTCGGTTTGACATCTTTTATTAGATTTAATTTGAAATTGTTTATCCGCATAAAATATGCTACAATCAAGTTAGCTAAAACTAACATATTACAAAAAGAGGTAAATGTATGAGTGAAAGAATAAAACCCACTATCAGCGGTAGTGCTGAGACAATGCTTCAGAGCTTCTATGCCAGAGCCCAATATTCCAAAAGTAAACATAATAAATTCTATGATGCAAAGGCGGTAGAATTAGTCGACAAAATTGATTATGATTTTTCTACAGCAGCCAAAGATTCGACGATGGGAAAAGGGGTAATTGCCAGAACGGTAGTCTTTGATGAGTTAGTAAAGAATTTTATAGAGAAAAATTCTGATTGTACGGTGGTTAACATTGCTTGTGGTCTGGATACGAGATTTTATCGCATGGATAATGGTAAAATTACCTGGTACAATCTGGATCTGCCAGAAACGATAGCAATCCGCAATCAGATTTTCGAGGAATCAGGGCGTGTTTCTACTATAGGAATTTCTGCTCTTGATCCTGCATGGGCAAAAGAAGTAAAAGTGCGAGGGAAAATGCTTTTTATCATTGAAGGATTATCCATGTATCTGACAGCAGAAGAAAATGGTAAGATATTAAAAATAATAAAGGATAACTTTGATAATGCCTATATTCTTATGGAATGTCTGGCAAAGACATGGGTAAAGAAAGAAGGAATAGAAAAATCCATACAGCAAACAGGCTCAAAATTTGTTTTCGGGGCAGATCATTTTGAAGAACTTGGGAATATGACAGAGGGATATCACAAAATAAAAGACGATAATATTCTTCGCGGCATGGAATTATTTTCACTTGCATATAGACTTTTTGCGTTATTACCGATTGCAAAAAAGGTTACGCAGAAGATTCTGATATTTGAAAAGGACTAACTTTTGTTGGAGATGGCAATGAAGGAATGTTTGCATTCGAGAAGCAAATGCGTGTGTGAAATTCCAGTTTGCCGAATTCAAAAATTTATTATGAAATGAAAAGATAGAGTGTATAGAGAAATCTATATGCTCTATTTTTTGCCCATTTTTAGAAAAAGTGAAAAAAACTATTGACATTTTGTTACTGGATAAACACAACATATTCATATGTATCTGGCCGTAAGGTCGTGAACAAGCCAGTTGGGTGATGTTCCTGACGGGCTTTCACCATTATGCCAGAAGCCTCATTTATATATAGGGAAAGAGAGGACATAATGTTAGCAACGGTAAAGGGAAATGTAAAAGAGAATACAGTAGTTATCGATGATGAAGAGATTGACAATTATATGGAGGAGATGCGATAAAACTGCTTGATTATCTGGCAGAAAGAGAGACATTTTATCCGATAGAAATTCATACAGCTAATCCGGTTGGAAGAGAAAATATGTATAGAGAAAGGTAGTATGTTATGGGATTAGCAGATTTATAAGTCTGATTCTTAGACACAAGCCAGAAACAATAGGAATAACTCTTGATGAACATGGCTGGGCTAATGTTAAAGATTTAATTGAGGGAATAAAGAAAACACGTCCGTTTGACATGGATATGCTTGAAGAAATCGTAAGGACTGATAACAAGCAAAGGTATTCATTTAATGAAGATAAAACTCTTATAAGAGCTAATCAGGGACACTCAATTCCTGTTGATGTTGAACTAAAAAAAGCAGTGCCACCGGATATTTTATATCACGGAACAGGAGAAAAGAATGTATCTTCTATTGATAAAGAAGGGTTGCTTCCTAAGAGCAGGTTATATGTACATTTATCTAAGGATGAGGACACTGCGGTAAATGTCGGTAATACTATATATGATATAAAGTATATATTTAATGATTAGTAATTATTTGCGTGGACTTCAAAATAGCTTTGTGGGCTCTTCAGCTGTCTTGGCAAAAACTTCATTCAATAAAAAGACATATGGTTAAGAGTTTGTTATAATAAACCATCAGATAATTCACTTGAGTGCTTACAGACAATAACAGAGGATGTAATGATAAATAGCGTAATGGGGTTGTGTGGTGAATCGGGTGAGGCTATTGATATAGTTAAAAAGTGGATGGCACAAGGATATGAACTTGATAAGGAGCATTTGGCTAAGGAACTTGGAGATATAGCGTGGTATTTGGCTGAGGCAGCAACAGCACTTGAAATACCTTTAGATGATATTTTTCAAGCAAACATAGACAAATTAAAAAAGAGATATCCAGAAGGATTTGATATTCAAAAATCATTAGTTAGATTACAAGGGGATTTATAAATCAAAAGTTGCCTTACAAAAGGTATTAGATGAAACAAAATTATTATTTGACTCGTTAATGCAGAAATTTTTTGGATAGAAGAAAGGAAGATTAGTATTGGGAAAAGATAACAAAATACAATTATTTGAAAATCAGCCTATTAGGACTGCGTGGAATGAAGAATTAGAAGAGTGGTATTTTTCCATAATTGATGTAGTGGCAGTATTAACTGAAAGTAAGGATGCAAATGCATATTGGAGAAAATTAAAACAAAGGTTGATTAAAGAAGGAAATGAAACCGTGACAAATTGTCACGCTTTGAAAATGAAAGCAGCTGATGGAAAGAGAAGGCTGACAGATGTTGCAAACACAGAGCAGTTATTGCGAATAATTCAATCTATTCCATCAAAGAAAGCAGAACCATTCAAGCTGTGGTTAGCACAGGTTGGAAGAGACAGGATTGAAGAAATAATTGATCCAGAATTGACAATTGATAGAGCTTTGGAAACATATGCAAAGAAGGGCTATCCAGCGGATTGGATTAATCAGAGATTGCAGACAATTCGTGCCAGAAAATAGCTTACAGACGAGTGGCAGTCTCATGGAGTGCAGAAGGGAAAGGAATATGCAATTCTTACAGATGAAGTGACCAAAGCGTGGTCAGGAATGAGTACTCGTCAATATAAGAATTATAAAGGATTAAAGAAAGAGAACCTTCGTGACAATATGAGTACATTGGAACTTGCACTTAATATGTTAGCAGAAGCAACGACAACGGAACTCACAAAGGTACAGAATCCATACGGATTGGAAGCAAATAGAAATGTTGCCAAAACTGGTGGGCAAATAGCCGGTGAAGCAAGAATGAGAATAGAAAAAGAGACGGGCAATCCAGTGATTACCAATCAGAATGCAGCACGTTTGAATTCTGTTGTTACTGGAATGATTGAAGAAGTAACTAAGGCTGAAGAAAAATAGTAATAGAATGTAGAATTGCCAGAGAGTTTGGCATAGGTGATTAATAATAATGAGGCGGCATATGTATCTTATATCAGCATATTTTGATGAACATGTAACAAAGGGATTGCAGAGGTTAATTGATAATATTGCAAAAGAAACAGGTAATACTTATATGATTGAGAATAATGTTCCTCCGCATCTGACAATTTCAAGCTTCGAAACAAGAAAACCTGATAATCTTAAGGAAGAATTCATGAAGCTTAATAAAATAGGTGCAGGAGAGATAAATATATTTTCAATCGGGCAGTTTCTGCCGTATGTTATGTATGCTACACCTGTTCTGGACGAATATTTAATGCATCTTTCCAATGAGGTGTATGATATATTTTCTGCAAGAGAAGATGTAACAATTAATCGTTGTTACAAACCATATAACTGGTTTCCACACATAACATTGGGAAAGAAACTTGAAAAAGAACAGATGATAATGGCAATGAGAGTATTACAGACACATTTTGTTCCAATAAAAGGGAAAATAGTAAGGGTTGGATTGTCACAGACTAATCCACATAAGGATATTATACAATTTAATATATGATAGTGTAACCGGGGGAGGGAGAATGGATTTTAGTTGATACTGAAGATGAGATGGTGGCTATTTTTTTACAACAGAGGATATATTTTATGCAACAACAGAAATTATTAAGCCTTATAAGACAGGCAATAGAAGATTACAACATGATAGAGGAAGGCGATAAGATTGCCGTTGGAGTATCAGGTGGCAAGGATTCGCTTGCATTGCTGTATGCAATGAAGATACTTAACAGATTTTATCCGAAAAAGTTTGAACTATATGCAATTACCTGTAATGTTGGATTTGAGGGAATGGATTTTACAGGAGTGAGGAAGTTCTGTGAGAGTATAAATGTGCCATATGAACAGGTTGATACAGAGATTGCGAAGATTGTCTTTGAGGATAATAAGGATGAAAGACCATGTTCACTGTGTGCGAAGCTTAGAAAAGGCGCAATGTATAAGAGGCTTGGAGAGCTTGGAATCAATAAGATTGCATATGCACATAATAAGGACGATTTTATAGAAACAGCATTAATGTCTCTTATATATGAAGGGCGGTTTTACGCATTTCCACCAGTTACATATCTGCCGGAGGCAGGGGTTACGGTTATACGGCCAATGATGTATGCACCGGAAAAGGGTGTAGCTAATTTTGTGATTAATCAGGGAATCAAGGTTGTTAAGAACACCTGTCCGGTTGATGGTTCGACTAAGAGGGAATATGCCAAGCAGCTTATGGAGCAGATTAATAGAGATAATCCGGGAACTAAGGACAGAATTATGCATGCAGTTGTGAACGGAAGATTTGAGGACTGGCCAGAAGTGCATAGAAATTAAAAATAACTGTTGATACAACACCAATGAGATAATAGAATAATATTAAATCTATTTATAAGGAGATACGAACATGAGAAGATTTTATGAAGGCAATGATAACAAGGGTTATCAGGAAGTTGTAGATAAAGAAGCTGGCTTGGAATTAATAGGTTTTGATTTGATAAGACTTGAGCCGGGTGAAAATGCGGTTTATGAATCAGGGGAATATGAAATAGGACTTGTTATTTTACAGGGAACATGCAGTGTTAAGGTTGATGATGTCACATTTGACAAGCTTGGCTCAAGAAGAAGCGTGTTTGACGGCAAGCCAACAACTGTTTATGTTCCAAGAGATTCTAAGTATGAAGTTACAGCAACCGGAAGCATGATGCTTGAAATCGGTGTGTGCAAGGTTAAAGCAAGAAAGAAGTATGAAGCTTTTGTAATAGATGCAGGTGATGTTACAACTGAACACAGAGGCAAGCTTAACTGGCAGAGAGATGTTAATGATATTATCACTTCAAAATATGAGGGAAAGGTTGACAGAATCGTGCTTGGCGAGACTTACAGCATGCCTGGACAGTGGTCAAGTTATCCATCACATAAGCATGATACAGATAATCTTCCATTTGAGGTAAATATGGAGGAAATCTATCATTTCAAGGTGAATCCAGGTCAGGGCTTTGGAATTCAGGTAATGTACAGTGACGATATGTCATTAAGAGAGAGTTACATAATAAAGAATGGTGACAGCGTTGCAATTAAGAATGGCTATCACCCAGTAGCAGCAGCACCGGGATATCAGGTATATTATCTCTGGGTAATGGCAGGTGCTGATACAAGACAGCTTACTCCTTGTGATGATCCTAACCATGCATGGGTAAAGGCTGTTGAGAAGATGGTGTAATGTATTTTGAACAAGGCACATGTGGAATCAGATATGAATTAAAAGGCTTAATTAAAAGCTGAACATTAAAGGCTGAATATTAAGAAAAATATTGAAACTTTTTATCGATAATGATATATTTAGTGTATAAAATTTTAACAGATTCGAGGTAAAATAATAATGATTTACGCATCACTTAATGCAAAAAAAGGTAACTACCAGTACCCAGCAGCTATTAATACTGCACTTGAATTTCTTGCAAAGCCAGAGACAGCTGAGCTTCCAGTAGGAAGATATGAACTTGATGGAGATAACATTTTTGTTCTTATTCAGGATCAGACAACAGCTCCAGTTGAGAATAAGCGTGCAGAAAGTCACAGAAATTATATTGATATCCAGTATCTTTTCACAGGAAAAGAAGTTCAGGGATATGCACCACTTCTTCCAGGAGTTACAGGTGAAGAGCCAGCTGGTAAAGACAATATCTTTTATGAGACAGTAGAGAATGAGCAGTTCGTTACATTACATCCTGGTGAATTTACAGTATACTTTACTAATGATATCCACCGCCCTAATTGTACAATGGATGAGCCTGTTAATATCCATAAGGCAGTTGTTAAGATTAAGGAAAGTCTTATTAAGTAATTGGAATAGTTGACTTGTTGATACAATATAATATTTAAACCAGAAGCACCATAAGAAGCGAATGCAACATATCGTATTCTTCTGGTGCTTTTTGTATTATTAAAAGACAGAATAAATGGATAAATGTTGCTATTAGTTATATATGCTTGTATAATACAGTTAAAGGTTTGTTATTAATTTAACATGTGATGGGGGTTATTTAATATGTTAGCAGAGCAGGTATTGGCATTAATTATTTTCATTTCTATGTTTGTATTGATAGTTCTTGATAAGATAGAGAGGCATTATGTGACGCTTGGGTGTGGTGCATTGACGCTGATTGGGGTATTTGGAATTATCATGAAGTCGCCGGAGGCGGTTATTGGTACTCTTAATTTAAGAAGCATTTTTACATCAGGTTTTTGGTATCAGTCTGGAGCTGCTGAAGAGGCAGTAACAGGGATTAACTGGTCGACCATTATATTTATTGCAGGTATGATGATTATGGTTGAGGTTATGGCTGCCGCCGGATTTTTCAGATGGCTGTGTATGCTTCTGGCTAAGGCTGTACACTATCGTACAAGAGCATTGTTTATTACATTTATGATAATGTCTTTTGGACTGGCTATGTTTATAGACAGTATAACGGTTATATTGTTTCTTGCAGCTGTATCTATTGAGCTTGCCAAGCTGCTAAAGTTTAATCCGGTGCCAATGATTTTATCAGAGATATTCTGTGCTAATCTGGGCGGCTCGGCAACAATGTGCGGGGATCCACCTAATATAATTATTGGTACGTCACTTAACTTTTCATTTTCAACATTTATTACGCATACAGGACTGATTGCAGTAATCAGTCTGGTATTTATTGTGGTTTATTTTCTTATAGCATATAGAAAAGAACTGGAATCATCACCAGATATTGATAAACTGGCTGAATCTATGCCAAGTCCGGCAGAGACTATTACTAATAGAAGAGATTTTGCATTAAGCTGTGTTATATTCATGTGTGCAGTTGTAATGCTTGTAACGCATGCGCTGACAGGACTTACGGTTGCATTTATAGGACTTGTTATAGCAATATTTTCACTTATTGTATCAGGCAGGAAGGCTTTACATATGTTCAAGTCTATTGATTATAAAACACTTTTGTTCTTTTTAGGACTGTTTATTGTTGTAGGTGGACTTGAACAGACGGGCATATTAGAGATTATTGCTGCATTCATAGGTCGTGTGAGCAAGGGTAATCTTAAGCTTATGGTTGCAATTATTATTATTATTTCAGCATTTGCAAGTGCACTTATTGATAATATTCCTTTTGCAGCAACTATGGTACCGGTTATTAAGAGTCTGGCTGCGACACAAGGGGTTGACCTTTCTGTTCTTGCGTGGGCACTTTCTATGGGAACTGATGTAGGTGGAAGTGCAACACCTATAGGTGCATCTGCTAATGTTGTCGGAACATCAGTTGCAGCTAAGAATGGTTATATGATTGGTTGGGGTAAGTATTGCCGCACAGCTGTTCCGGCAACTATAATAGTTGTGCTTATATCTATGGTGTGCATATTTGTAAGGTATTGTTAATTCTTCGTGCACAAAATGTGTACAGAAATGGGGGTTTTATGGGAGAACAGTTGATTATTTCTATAAGTCGTGAATATGGAAGTGGAGGACATGAGATAGCAAGGAAGCTGGCTGACAGATTAGAACTTGCATTTTATGACAGATGCATGTTGGACGAGATTGCAGAACAGATGAATGCTGATGTGTCAGATTTTCACAAATATGATGAAAAGCCGGGAAACCGTCTCCTGTCGAGGCGGGTAGGTAATCACACCAATTCTTATGAAGAGATTATTGCCCAGTTTCAGTTTGATTATATCCGTAAGAAAGCTGAGAGCGGAGAATCATTTATAGTAGTCGGCAGATGTTCAGAGAATGTACTTAAGGATTATGACTGCCTTATATCCGTATTTGTAACAGGTGATAAGGAGCATAAGATACAGAGAGTTATGGAGCATTTTGACTTATCCGAATCAGAGGCATATACTAAAATGCGTAGACACGACAGAACAAGAAAACAGTATCATAACAGATACTCAGAAGGTAAATGGGGAGATGCAACATATTATGATATGTGTATCAACAGCAGTCCTCTGGGAATAGAGAAAACTGTTAATGTTCTGGAGAATTATGTGAAAGAAAGAACAGGTAATCAGGAGCTTTAATTATGAAATACACAATAGACACACATACTCATACACTTGTAAGCGGTCATGCATATAACACAATTGATGAGATGGCAGCTTACGCAGCAGGTATAGGAGTTACGCACCTTGCGATAACCGACCATGCACCCAAGATGCCGGGAAGCGCAGGTATATTATATTTTTCTAATATGAAGGTAATTCCAAGAGAAAAATGTGGTGTCAGGATATATATGGGTTGTGAAGCTAATATTATGGACTATGATGGAAATATTGATCTTAAAGAATATGGACTTAAGGGCTGTGATGTTGTAATAGCAAGCCTTCATATTCCATGTATCAAGCCCGGAAGTATAGAGCAGAATACGAATGCATTAATTAAAGCAATGGATAATCCATATGTTAATATTATAGGACACCCTGATGATTCAAGGTATCCTGTCGATTATGAAAAGCTCGTAAAGGCAGCTAAGGAAAAGCATGTGCTTCTTGAACTTAATAATACATCATTGAATCCGGATGGTCCAAGACAGGGTGCTTTTGAGAATGATGTTAAGATGCTTAATATATGTAAGGAATTAGGAGTCTGCATATCTATAGGAAGTGATGCACATATAAAAGAGGGAATATGTGAATTTGACAGAGCCTATAAGGTTATAGAAGATACACAGTTCCCAGAAGAACTTATTGTTAATAGTGATTACAGATTATATGAATCATATATTGGAAAGAAGAATTAAAATCTTATAAGTTCTACAAGAAATACTGCCACACATGACGCTATAGCAACAGTTGTAAGACCTTTGCCTTTCAAAGCAAATATTACGGCTGTCAAAAGTCCTGCAGTTGCACCAACCCACCAGCTGGTTGCATAGAATATTGCAGGAATTGTCATTGCTGTAAGAACTGCATAAGGTATGTAATAAAGAAAAGAACGGACAAAGCGGTTGTTAATCTTTTCCTTAATTGCAGTGAAAGGTATAACTCTTATAAGGTAGGTTGTACCTGCAAGTATAAGCAGATATATAAAGAAAATACTGTTTTTCATAAGTTCCTCCAATAAGATTAATTATTGCTGTTATCAGCTTCATCAGATACCGGAAAGAATATTGAACCGATAATGGCAGCTGTGATAGCAACAATTGTTATTGTTATACCGCTGGAAATCTTAGAAAGAAGCGGTATATAGTAGAATAAGCAGCTAAGTATAATTGCAATGATTACGACAATCAGGACGGAGCGAGCTTTCTTCATCTCTGGAACAACCACGGCAACGAACATTCCATAGATTGCAACACTTAAAGCACTCATAAGGCGGTCTGGAAGAATATTTCCAAGAATAGCACCAATAAATGTGCCTAATGCCCAGCCCAGATAAGGCAGGGTAGCAAGTCCTGCAAAATAGCTGCGCTTGATTTCATCTTCCTTAGTTGCTACTGCAAATATTTCATCAGTTATAAAGAAACCGAGAAGCCAGCGGTATATGCCTCTGAAACGGCTGTCGGCTTTCTGTCCGATTGATATGGACATGAAGGAATATCTTATATTAATAGTAATCTGTGATATTAGCATCTGAATGTACTGCCCTGGATGAATCATAATGCCGATTCCTGCAAATTGTCCGGCAGAGGTTACTGTTGTCATAGATATTAGAACAGCCTGCCACCAGCTAAGACCAAAGGATACAGCCATAATTCCAAAGGTAAAAGAAACTGACAGATATCCAAGTGCAATAGGTATGCCGGTTATTAGGCCGCGTTTATAATTATTCATGTTATTTTTCTCCATGTATACAATGTCTGGGTTAATATAGTAAAGTCATTTTTATATTTTATCATACATTTGCAATAAAAGCACTTGAGAAATATTAATAAATAAATTGATGGATATGTAATATTAAAAAGGCAGAGAAAGCGGCTATCTGCCAGCTTTCTCTGCTTTTTTATTATTGTACATATATTTATCTGCTTTATCAAAGAGAGTCCTTAATGTGCAATTTTCATAATCAGAAGAGAATGCACAACCATGAGCATAACTTATCTGAAAAGCTTTTCCAAGCTCATTAAATTCGGATATTTCTTTGTCTAGCTGTCTGAGAATATCAGTAACTTCATCCTTAGTAGTGTTATATATTACGGCAATAAATTCATCACCACCATATCGTCCAACGAAATCGTTAGAAGGAACAGCATTTCTTAAAAGTCTTGCAAAATTAAGAATTAACTGGTCACCAACGGAATGACCATGTGTATCATTGATCTTCTTAAGATTATTGAGGTCAAACATAATACATGCAGTAGAATCAGTAATAAATTGCGTGGTTCTGAATACTTCTTCACATTTGCTCTTGTTAGGAAGACCTGTGTGCAGGTCAAGAAATGCCTGCTTTTCAAGCTGTTTATTCTTTTTGGTAATTATGATTGCATCAATGAAATGATTAATTATAAATATAATTATAATAACCATATCTATTGCTGTAAATATTTCGAATAATCTTATATTGTAGGCAATTCTTTCAGAATACTTTTCAGCAGCAGAAACAGTCTGGTCAGCAAGATTGAAGTATTCTTCACTAAGATTTACAATATTAGTATTTTCATAACCATATTCACGAACCTTATATATTTCGTTCTTTAGCAAAATCCAGAAGGCAATCTGTGTATCAAGCTTTTTTTCATAATCGTTGTCATCAAGCGTGATAAGATTATAATCGCCATCTTCATATCTAAGATCTTCAAGAATTCCATCAAGATAATCAATGAGCTCATCATTAGGATTACCAGTGATTTCAAGCTTGATTTCTCTTTGAGTAGTACCTCTGGCAAGACCGGTATAGTTAATAACTCTGGCAGTTCCCTGTAATTTTCCTATAAGAACCATCATTATTGTAACAAGAACAATAAGAATAATGAGAAGACAGCTTTCAATAACAGTATTGATTGTTTTTATATGTTTTCTGTGTTTGTGTATTTTCATATCTCACCTTATAAAATAATTGTTATATAAGTACCATTAAAGAGGTACTTTAGTACTATATCAATATACCTGTCTCTTATACACATCTGACGCTGCCGACGAATAGCCTTGTG
>ERZ1027232.1274-NODE-1274-length-11955-cov-4.573109_pt1 | contig 11955 bp, 10 predicted proteins | sample MGYA00519478_ERZ1027232 | MGnify/ENA primary metagenome ERZ1027232 (study PRJEB26926, sample SAMN06164468) | human gut metagenome | biome: ENVO:00009003; feature: ENVO:2100002; material: ENVO:00002003 | host: Homo sapiens | place: USA | collected 2012 ...
CCCGACTTTGATGCCTACGGATTGCTCCGTGCTACGCACTCCCACAATCCTACCCTGGCATCTTCTTATAGATTTTAGCACTTTTTCCCACTAAAGCATAGAGATTCCTGGATTTTTAAAGAAAAAAGCAGCATCCCCGGACTTTGATCAATCCCGGTCTGCTGCCAACTTTCATTTTATCAGTTTTATTTTCCCGCTGCACTCAGATTCATCTTTCTAAATACAACTACCAGTACTTTACCGATGGCAAGTACCAGGATCGCTGCCGCGATTGCTTCAGGAATCCCCGATGCCATTACCGTTCCCATCACCAGACCAAATACGGCACTGATCGCTACTTCTTTTGCCTCGGCATACTGCTGTGCAAATAAGACGTAAATACTTCCCATTACGATGATCGTATGAAAAATAGACCCTACAAATCCAACAATCGGAAGTGCGATCACTTCATTCACCTTTACCTTTCTGAATAAGATCCACAACCATCCGGCTGCGACACCAAGTAAGATCCGGCATCCAACCGCCACCCATAATGCCTTGAATGCTCCCGGAATACCGGTTGTACTCATAAACGGTGAAAATGCAAAGGATAAAAGAGTCGGTGTCATTGTATTGCTGACAACCGAACAGATACCGAATACACCTCCAAGAATTGCTCCGGCAGATGGTCCTAAAAGGATTGCTCCAAGGATGACCGGAATATGGACTGTTGTTGCCTTGATCACCGGAAGCTGAATCATGCCCAGCGGAGTATTCGCAAGGACAATGATGATTGCTGCCATAAGTGCAACACTGACCAACCAACGAGTATCATGCTTTTTCGTCTTCATTTTTCTCCTCCTGTTATCGTTCTCATTCCCTGAGATACAATACATTTATGTGTCGGTTTATTATAGCATTGCATTTTCCTCCAGACAAGCAGAATTTGCCTTTTCCAGTCATGCTGCAATCCATTTTTACATATATTTTTACTAATGAAACCTTTCGGGGTAAACCGATGAAACCTTCTTTTTCTTCAAGGCTCAAAGATTTTTTGCAAGGTGCTTTTTCTCCTGTCAGACTTGGACTTCTCCTTCTCATTGCTTCCTATTTTGCCGGAACAGGAATCGGCTGGCTTTCCCGCCATCCGTCTTTTTTCTCCTTCTTTCCATGGAATATGGAGTCCTCCGTTTCTTCCCCGGCCGATACTTCTTCAACCGATACTTCCTCGACTGATACTCCGGTCAGTACCGGCCTGACTTCTTTAAGCTGTGCCATTCCCTCCCTGACTGCACCTTCCGAGGGAAACTGGGGACTTAGTTTTCAGCAAGACGGACAGCTTCCCACCGGAAATGCCACCATTGAATCCCTCAAAAAATATGACGCATACTATGCAAAAGATACGGATGAAAAAGTTATTTTCCTGACTTTTGACGCAGGATATGAAAATGGAAATACACCCGCCATCTTAGATGCACTCAAAAAGCATCAGGTCAAAGCAACCTTTTTTGTTGTCGGCACTTACATAGAATCCGAACCGGAACTCATCCAGCGTATGACAGACGAAGGGCATACCGTTGGAAACCATACCTGGCATCATCCAGATATGTCAAAGATCGCCTCGCTTGATACATTCAGGAAAGAGCTGGAGGATGTAGAAACTGCCTATAAAAATGTAACCGGAAAAGAAATGACGAAATACTACCGTCCTCCACAGGGAAAATACAGTGAATCCAATCTGCAGATGGCAAAAGAACTTGGCTATAAAAGCTTTTTCTGGAGTCTCGCCTATGTAGACTGGTATCAGGATCAACAGCCTTCCAAAGAAGAGGCCTTTGAAAAACTGCTGAACCGGATTCATCCCGGAGCATTGGTTCTTCTGCACAGCACCTCTGCAACCAATGCACAGATCCTCGATGAACTTCTGACCCGATGGGAAGAAATGGGGTATCAGATTCTTCCACTTCAGGATCTTGTAAAATCTTAAGGTACTGTACAGTGGTTTCCTGGATAATACCCGGCTATGCAGATGAGCTGCTGGCAGCTTCTCCTGCATAGCCGAGCATAAAAAACCTGCCGGACATTTTTCTCTGTCCGGCAGGTTTTCTCTTATCTCTGGCTGTCTGCTTTTTCTTTTCACGGAATCTTACAGCAGATTCTTTCTCAGTTCTTCTCCACTCTTTGCACTTAAATATGCAGGAGCAATATCAAAAACGGTCTTGCATCCTGACTGTCCTTCTTTGGCAAGTCTGTATGCTGCCCTTGCATATGCAATCAGTACAGAAGAAGTAAATTCCGGGTTGGAATCCAACTTCAGACTGTATTCGATCAGATGACTGTTCTCCTGATTCCAGCCTGTCTTTCCGCTGCGGAGTACAAATCCACCATGCGGGATTCCACTGTGGTTCGCCTTCAGTTCTTCCTCACTGATAAAATGTACTGTTGTATCATAATCGGAGAAATAGTTCGGCATGGTCTTGATCTCTTCTTCAACCTTTGCAGAATCTGCTCCCTCTTCCAGTACTACGAAACACTCTCTTGTATGCTTCTGTCTTGTTGTAAGTTCCGGATTTTCTCCATTTCTTACTGCCTCAAGAGCCGCCTCTACAGGGATCGTATACTGCTTTCCATCTTTTACACCTTCTACTCTGCGGATTGCATCAGAATGTCCCTGGCTGACACCTTTTCCCCAGAATGTATAATCTTTTCCATCCGGAAGGATTGCATTGGCATATAATCTGTTCAGTGAGAACATTCCCGGATCCCAGCCTACGGAAATGATTCCTACATTGCCGCCCTCTTTTGCTGCTGCATCTACATTTCCAAAATGCTCAGGAATCCTTGCATGTGTATCAAAGCTGTCGATCACATTGAAAAGCTTTGCATACTTCGGAGTCTGTTCTGGAAGATCTGTCGCACTTCCTCCACAAAGGATCATAACATCAATCTTGTCCTTCCATGCTTCTACATCCTCTACTCTGCACACTGCTGCTCCCTCTGTCAGGATCTTCACTGTTACAGGATCTCTTCTCGTAAAGACTGCTGCCAATTCCATATCTTCATTCTGTCTGATCGCACATTCTACGCCTTTTCCAAGATTTCCATAACCTAAAATACCAATCTTAATACTCATTTTTTTCTCCTTTTCACGCCACCTGCAAGATGTTGTCAGAAGCACTTTACCATGTTTCCAACGTTTTAATTATACATTTTATGAGAACGATTTTCAACGGATTCTTTTGGTTATTATAATTCTTTTACATCCTCTGTATGAAAGCAGGAAATAACCTCCATAAATTCCCACGATCATCGCCGCACAGATCAGCAATGCCGGAATGATTGCTTTTATATCATAAATACTGAGCAGTTCAATACATACCTGGATACCAAAAATGGAATGGATCATGGCAAGGAGCAACGGGAAAGCAAAAAAGACTGCCATCTGTAAAAATAATGTATGCCCAAGCTCTTTTTCACTGACTCCCAGTTGTTGTAAAATCCGATATTTTTCTCTTCCGTCAATGGCATCGGACAGTTCTTTCAATGCAAGGAGTGCTGCCCCGCTGATGACAAATACCAGACCAAGATAAATTGCCACAAAAATCACAACTCCACTGGACCCGATACTTTCATCATAGATCTCCGACTGCGTACTGACAGAAAGCAGCTCATCTTCCGTAAACTCTTTCTGATATCGAAATTCATCACTGTCCATATAATTTCTGAACTCTTTTGTATCATATTTGGGGGAATAATCGGCAAGCAGATAAGAAGCATGTCCGCTTTCTTTGGGAAAAGATATTGTATCCGGTACGATCACTACCCCCATATTCTGGTCTGAATACGACATCATCAGATACGTTTCCTGGCATTTTTCCTCTGCTGCATCAAGTACCTGTCCCTGAATCGTAAGCCGGACCTTTTCTTTTAATCCTTTGTTAAAATACTTTTTGGAAAATTCTGTTGTTGCACTCACCGCATAGCCGGCTGCTCCAAGGTGGACTTTTTTATAACCGTACAGTTCTGCTGCCCGGTTGTAGTCACTTTCATGGATCAGTTCTACTTCAGAATCCAGAAATTCCTCGAATCCCTGCTGCGTCTTCAGCAGTTCTTCCCCTGCACTTCCCATCAGATCTTTCATGGTAACTTCTCTGGTTTCATAAGTATAAAATTCATGGCAGTCCTGGAAGGCAGAAAAATCAAATTCTGATTTTTCCAGTACATCCCTGACCGTTTTTCCATCCGTTGTCCATTTTTCCATACTGACTGAAATTCCGGCTACCTTCTTCACCTGCTTCGCCTTATAATCTTTCAGGGCAAAGGCACTGGAGAGAATACAAATGGTAGCAAAAAGCAACAGACAAATGATCGTTCCTGCCGCCACGGAAGTATTGACCTGGCTTCGTATCTCGCTGAAAGCAAAAGAATTCAGTCTTTTATAATAAATCCCGGAACACTTTTTCATGATCTGAAACAAAGCACCACTGACGGACCAAAAGACCAGAAATGTTCCTACAATTCCAAGCAGGATCTGTATCATGACCTCAGCCTCTGTATCCAGTTGTCCGGCAGTAACATTATAATATGCTGTTCCCAGCATGATACACGCTGCTACAAATATAATACAGCAGATGACCGGATTTTTCAGATGGACCTTTTCGTTCTTTTTCTTCGATAATAGCAGATCGATCAGCCTGGTCTTCATAATCAGAACTGTATCCATCAGAATCACGATCACATAAATGATCACGAAATACAAAATCGTCTTCCCAATCGCCGGAATGGATACCGTAAAGACAAATCTGCCCATATCTGCTTCAAACATATGTGCCACCAGCAGTGACATAAACTGGCTCAGTCCGATTCCTAAAAGAAGTCCTGCAGTCAGCGAGACTGCTCCGACCAAGAGCGTCTCACCGAAAAGAATCTTTGCAATATCGCCTTTTTTCATTCCAAGTATCAGATAAATTCCAAATTCCCGGTTTCTTTTTTTCATCAGAAAGCGGTTGGCATACACAATCAGAAATCCAAGGATCAGGGATACAACAATACTCATGCTTGAAATTGCCCACACCATCTGATCGATGGAATCTGACTTTGTCCTGGACACCTCCAGCATCGAAGACTGCCCTTCGATCGCATTGAATACATAAAAGATACAGACACCCAGTACCAGTGTAAAAAAGTAGATTGCATAATCTTTGATACTTTTCCTGATATTTTTGATCGACAGTCTAATCAGCATAATTCATGTCACCTCCGAGAAGTGAAATGACATCCATGATCTGTTCAAAGAAACTTCTCCGTTCTTCTGTTCCTTTTAACAGTTCGTGAAATACCTTTCCGTCTTTAATAAAAATAACCCTCCGGGCATAACTGGCGGTATAGGCATCATGCGTCACCATCAGGATCGCTGTATGCTCTGTTTCATTTAAAAGCTTCAGACTTTCCAGCAGGTCTTTGGAACTTTTACTGTCCAATGCTCCGGTCGGCTCATCCGCAAGGATCAGGCTTGGATGTGTGATGATTGCCCGTGCTGCGGCAACTCTCTGCTTCTGACCACCTGACAACTGATACGGATACTTTTCAAGCACTTCTCTGATCCCGAGCTTCTGTGCCACTGCCTCTATTTTCTCTTTTATTTTATCATGCGGACACTTTTGGATCTGCAATGCCAGTGCGATATTATCAAAAGCTGTCAGTGTATCCAGCAGATTAAATTCCTGAAAAATAAATCCCAGGCGGTTTCTGCGGAAATCTGCAAGTTCTCCCTTTTTCAACTCCGATGTGCAGACTCCGTCGATCCAGACCTTTCCTCCTGTGGGGCGGTCGATTGTAGAAATGCAGTTCAAAAGTGTCGTCTTTCCTGATCCCGAAGCCCCCATGATCGCTGTAAATTCTCCCTGCTCCACAGTCGGGGAAATATCATTTAATGCCTTGGTCAGACTGGTTTTATTTCCATAATATTTTACCAGATGTTCCATCTTCAGAAGTTCACTCATTTTATCTTCTCCTTTCTGCCTGTTACCGCCATTGTAGCTTCTCCCGGTAAAATGAGCCATTGATTTTGCTGACAAAACCTTACACTTCTGTAAGATTCCCTTTTCTTCAGATTTTAAAAACCGACAGGGACATCCGCTTCTCTCTCCCGGAATAAAATTCCGATCCTTGTATACTTTCCCGGTTCTGATTCAGCCAGAATCTTATGTCCCAGTTCCTCGCATAATCTCCTGCAGATATACAGTCCCATTCCTGTAGAACTGCTTTTCCTTCCATTGTCGCCTGTAAATGATTTTTCAAAAATTCTCGGCAGATCCTTTTCTGTGATCCCGATTCCGTTATCTTCTATCCAAAGCCAGATACCGGCTTCTCCGGAGCTGTTCTCCGAGGACTGTACTTTTTTTGTAAAAATCCTGATTTTTCTTTCGTCTTCCGCGGCATATTTGACCGCATTGCTTAAAATCTGACCGAGCATAAACTGAAGCCACTTACGATCCGTATACACCTTCTCGTCTCTCAGTTCAACCAGAACAGAAAAGCCATTCAGGATCAGACTGTCCTTATTGTCCCTGACGGTACTCTGTACAATCTCTTTTAAGCCATAACCTCCGATACAATAATCTTTCTCCGGTACTTCGCCTCGCAGATAATACAGAACCTGCTCCACGTAACTCTCAATCCTTCTGATCTGCTCTTTCATTCTCCGTTCCATATCTTCCCGGTGATTGAACAAAATCAGATTTGTACTTGCGATCGGAATCTTGATCTCATGGATCCAGGTCTCAATATAACGTTTAAATTCTCCATTTTTCCTGATCTGCTGCTCTACTGTATCTGTCATGGAATGTTCCATTTCCTGGATCACCCTACAGAGGATCTGTCCCTCCAGGAATTCCGGTTCATCCAGTAATTCCGTCAGCAGATATTTTTCTTCAAGCTGCGACAGATTTTCTTCCACTTTTTTATAGAATTTTCTTTTTCTCAGGAAATCGTATCCAAAAATCACTCCGATACTCCCGGTCAGCCAAAAAAAAGCAAATCCCTGTAGTGCCACCGGACTTGCGAACAACCATAGGACCGCCTCCACCACACCCTCTGCCAGCAGTCCCAGCAAAAGATGAAGCCTGTGATCCTTTAAATATTTTTTTAAACTCATAATAGCAGATACCCCTGTCCCCGTCTCGTCTCTATCTTATTCTCCAAACCGATCTGTGCAAGACGCTTTCTCAGACGGTTGATATTGACTGTTAGTGTATTATCATCAACAAATTCGCTCATATCCCACAGATGATCCATCAGCTCATCCCTTGAAACGATCTGCCCCTTCCTGCTCATCAGGCAATGCAGGATTGCCAGTTCATTTTTCGATAATACTACTTCATCTCCGTGATAAGAAACCGTACTTCTCAGCAGGTTAAGACGGAGTTCTTCATCCTGCAGTTCTTCCTGAACTGCTTCACCCTCTGCCTTTTCTCCCCGGACAGAAGATGCCCTTTGCTCCGACTGTCTGCCGGTCTGCTCCGTTCTCCGTAAGATCGTTTCAATCCGCAAAAGCAGGATGGTTGGATTGTAGGGTTTTGTCACATAATCATCTGCCCCACTGCTGCGGCTCATGATCTCTTCTACTTCCCCGTCTTTGCTGGTCAGCATGATGACAGGAACATCCGATTTTTCCCTGATCTGACGCAGAATATACTGCCCGTTTGCTCCGGGCAGTATGATATCAAGAAGAACCAGATCCGGACGGATCTGCCTGACCTGGGCAGCCGCATCAGTAAAGTCAGAAAGGATCTCTGCCTGATATCCACTGTCGTTTAACAAGATTTCCAGTTCTTCCCTGAGTATTTTATCATCTTCTATAATTACTATTTTCTTCATATTTTTTCCTTAAAATTTTCCACCACCGCCACCATGGCTTGTTCCTGAAGACGACGTATGCGTACTTGATCCGGAAGATCCTGAATTGTTCTTCGGCCTCGCACTTTTGCTTGTTCTGGTATACAGGAAATGATCCTGCCGTCTTGTCACCTGCATACTTCCCGCTCTGACATAGTTTTCTGCCGAACGCTGCATTTTTACACTTTTCAGACTTCTTCTCATACCTTCCACGATCAGCAGTGCGATCACAACGCCACTTCCAAGTGCGATCAGCAGATTTTTCAACCAGGGATACGCACCTTTAGGCATATGATCTCCGTCATATGCATTCCCGGTTTTCGCCTGCGTAAGAAATTCATCGCACAGATCTGCATAAGTATCAAATGCATCCAGGTATTCTCCATCACTCAAATAAGGCAGGAACTGATCCGATATGTAATCAAGACCAGCATCCGTGATCGCTCTGATCCCGAATCCCGTGGTCGTAATATGCCAGTCTCTTGCCTCCATGCTGACAAGCAGAAGGATACCGCTTTTGTCTGTGCCAATTCCATAGCCATTATAATCATAAAAATCATCTGCATAATCCTGTGCAGACTTTCCATCCAGACTGTTCACCGTCACAACCACCACATCTGCCTGCTGCCGCTCACTGATCTCATCCAGTCTTGCTTCCAGTTCTTCCTCTTCCAGTTCACTGAGAAGATCCGCACGGTCTACCAGCCGTGGGAGCTGCCTCGTTTCCGGTATGACATTTTCCTCTGCTGCTGCAGAAAACCGGATCATCAGCATACTCACAAGACATACAAGCAGAGTACAGAGAAGCAGGATTCGTCTGTTCGATCTTGTTCTGTTCATATTCCACACTCCTCCTACAACATCCACAACAGGGATAAGATACTAAATGCTGCTACACTGATTCCTGCTGTCAGACCCACAAACCAGCGGACATAGGCTCCTTTATCTGTCGGCAGATTTCCTACGAATTTTCCGGTCTGTCCGTTCATGGCAAACCGATATTTCTTTCCCTGCCAGGTAGTATTTAAGATCCATACCGGATAAAGTGCATACTTTACCCTGCTATTTTCCAACCGGACATTGGAATTTTCTACCACCACACCGCTGTATCCCTTTACCGTGGCACGAAAAGCATCCTCTGTACTTTGTCTGATCCTGCGGTTCGCATGGCCGATACTTTCTTCTGCATTCACATCATACTTATCAGCCAGATAGCCTGCCAGATATGCCGTCTGAAAATCCACCGCATCCTTAAAATCATACGGTTCGATGGATTCCATCAGATCATCTTCCATCTTGGAAGAACCATCCACCGGAACCCGTTCAAACCCGATCCGTCCCCCTCGTAAAATAGAATAGTAACTGGTCTGGGTATAATTATAATCCGAATCACTCCATGTCCGCACAGTCGTTCCTTTATAACGGATATCTGCTTCTGCATCCGCATCAAATAACCAGAATGGAACATAGATCCCTTTGATCTCATCAATATGATTCTCACTGCGGAATACTTTCGGAAGGAGCGGCTTTCCATTCAGATGGCTTTTAAACCGTTCCTTTGCCGCAGCCTTATCCAGCTTGAACGGAATCACGTAATCCGGTCTCAGATCTCCCTGGAACTGTCCTTTCATTACAACAGGATTATCACAGTACGGGCATTTTGTGGCAGCCTGATTCTCATCTGCTATGATCTCACCACCACAGGATTCGCAATGGTAAACCCTCATCTTTGAGGTCTCTTCTTCTCCCCACTGACTTCCGGCATCTTCCTGCCACTGCATCTGATCTTCCTTCTGCTTTTCCTGCTTCAGTTCCTCATCATACTTCTTCAGCGTCTCAATTTCAAACTCTGTATCACAGTACGGGCATTTCATTTTCTGTGCAGTACTGTTAAACTCTACAGCTCCTCCACAACACGGACACTTATATTGTATCAACTCACTCATTTATCTTTCTTCCTTTTTATCCGACGATATCATTTGCATCAAATGGATCTCCGCATTCCGGGCAGAATTTCGGTGGATTCTTCGGATCTTCCGGTTTCCATCCACACTTGTCGCACTGGTACACAGGAGTTCCTTTCGGACGGGGTTTTCCACACTCTGTGCAGAATTTTCCTTTATTTTCCGCACCGCAGCTACAGATCCATCCCTCCTGTGGTCTTTCCTTTCCACACTCCTGACAGAACTTCCATTCTTTCTCATTCACAGCTCCACAGGCACAGGTCCACTTTCCTACTGCTTCTTTCTCACCGCCCTTGCCCGGTGCTGTCATATGCGGCTGGCTGCTGACATTCTGCTGGTTCTGTCCTGCATTGTTCTGAGCCATCTCAGCTCCCATCTGATACAGATTCTGAGCATTCATTCCTCCATTTTGTGCTGCCATTCCCATTCCCATAAATCCGGTCATGGCTCCTGCGGAATTGCCTGCTGCCGTCTTCATTGCACCGGCCTGAGCCTCTGTCAGAGTTGCTGCTGCCATCATCGGATCACGCAGGATCGCCGTCTTCTGTGCCTGCTTGATCATCTCAGCATCCTCTTTCGGCAGATCGATCGTTCCAATGGCAACGGATACGACCGTAATTCCTCTCGTATTTGCCCATTTTCCTGTCAGTGCCTCATTCATCGCATCACACAGCTCTGTTACATGTCCCGGAAGTGCATTGGGACGGATCTCCAGATCTGAAATTTTTGCAAATGCCGGCTGCAATGCACTGATAAATTCCGTCTTAAGCTGATGATCCAGCTCTTCTCTTCTGTATTCCTGCTCTATATTTCCACATACATTTGCGTAGAACAGAAGTGGATTTGATATCCTGTAGGAATAAACTCCGCTGCACCGCACTGATACATCTACGTCCAGACCGATATTTCTGTCTACTACACGGAACGGAACCGGATTCGGCGTTCCGAACTTATTGTCGATCAGCTCCTTTGTATTTATATAGTAGATTCTCTGATCTTTTCCGGTGTCTCCTCCATATGTAAAACGCTTGCCGATCACATCAAATACCTGATCCAGTGATGATCCAAGATTTCCTGAAAAGATCGTCGGTTCCGTCGATGCATCATAAGTATACTCTCCCGGTTCCGCACATACTTCTACAATCTTTCCCTGCTCCACGATCAAAGCACACTGTCCGTCTGCCACTGCAATTCCCGACCCGCTTGTGATAAGATTATCACTTCCTTTTTTATTTGCCGAACGGCTGCCGATCCGCTTCTGTCCTTTTACCGCAAGAACATCCGCATCCAGTGATTCACAGATAAAAAACTCCTTCCACTGATCGGCCATTGTTCCGCCAACCGCACTGATTGCTGCCCTGATAAGTCCCATATTCCTTCCTCCTTTGAGCTTTTATGTTATTTCCTATTGTATCAAATTCTGCTCAAAAATACTACTATTGATATCATAGCCTTTATGCAGCAAAAAAAGAGACTGTATACAAAGTTATTCCCTGTATACAGTCTCTCCTGCTTTCTGCTGCATTTTCTCTGTTTTTTATGATTTTCTCTGCCGGGTTGCCTTTTTCCGGTATGCCAAGACACCGGTTCCTGCTGCCAGTATCATCAGGACTGCCCATCCCGAAAGTATATCTTCATCTCCGGTTTTAGCAGATCTTACTTTTTTTACAACGGCCTGCGTTCTTTTCTCCGGCTGCTGATATTTATTTTCAAAAACCGGCTCGCTCTTATTTCCTTCACTGTCAAAATAGACTGTCACGGTTTCCAGTGACTCCATTTTTTCATCCCACATTACATAGACATCTACATAATAGACCTCGGAATCATAAGTCCAGTCTGCTTTTGTCCCGCTCTCCTGCTTTAAAATATAACTGTATACCCCCGGCTGGGTATAATGAAGAAGAAATGTTCCCGTTCCAGCTCCTTCAACCGTCAGCTTTCTTTCCTGGTTGTCTGAAGCTCCCTGTTCTTTCAGTGTATACGTAAATACTTCTTTTTCCGGTGCTGTTCCACTGACTTTTGTCTGTACATTGACCTCGGCACTGCCGCCTTCTTCCGCTGCATAGATCTGTCTCTTATACACATCTCCGAGCCCACGAGACGGAGCTACATCTCG
>ERZ1027232.1283-NODE-1283-length-11870-cov-8.332543_pt1 | contig 11870 bp, 7 predicted proteins | sample MGYA00519478_ERZ1027232 | MGnify/ENA primary metagenome ERZ1027232 (study PRJEB26926, sample SAMN06164468) | human gut metagenome | biome: ENVO:00009003; feature: ENVO:2100002; material: ENVO:00002003 | host: Homo sapiens | place: USA | collected 2012 ...
TATCCTTGGGCAAGTCTGCCGTCGCCATTTCCGCTGGGCGACGGGCTGGGCATCGACCCCTACGGATTTCACGCTGCGAAATCCTGCAAGTCTGATTTTTCACACTATAATCAAAAAAGAAATAACCGCCCCAGAACTGCAAAACTCGGACAGTTATTTCTAAAATAATCTTACCTTGGGAGCAGACCGTCTACTGGTATGCTCTTTCTATCGATTTCTATTATACGCCGGAATGCTCTGTTTGTCAAGGGCTTTTGTGAAAAGGTTTTGCATCATGTGGGCGAACACTGCCCGTCTCTGTGGTAAATTTGACAATTTTTGCAGAGTGTGGTATACTGGTTTTTGAGGGCATACCAATAACGGTAGGCGGTCTATTCCAGCTCCCGGAAGGGAGTGAGTAGTATGGAATACGTAACTTGGTCAGATTTGATTCAGTACAGTATCCTGATCGTTGCTATTATAGCATTGATGCACGATATTTTCCATAACAACGACAACAAACGGAAATAACCGCCCCGACTGCTAAACCTGGGCGGTTATTCAAAAACGCTATAAGGGAGCAGACCGTCTACTGGTATGCTCTTTCTATTTCTATTATACGCCGGAATGCCCCGTTTGTCAAGGGCTTTTTTGTTGTTTGACAAATTGTGTGGTGTCCGGCGTTTCGATCGTGTAAATCTTTCCCTGTGCAATGTGATTGGAAACCCACGGGCGAACGATGTTCGCCCCTACGGGTTTGTTTGCAATGTGTTTTTATTGCAGGGACTTTTCAAAGATGCAGCATCCTAAACGCACTCCTCACCCCAAAACCAAAAAGCACGCAACCCCGGGAACTTCCCGAAACTGCGTGCAAATTCTTGGAGCTGTTAACCAGATTCGAACTGGTGACCTCTTCCTTACCAAGGAAGTGCTCTACCAACTGAGCTATAACAGCATTTGATTTTGTTTGTTTTTGTCGTTTTGGGCGACTCAACGTATATTATTATAGCACAGATATGGGGACTTGTCAACGCTTTTTTTGACTTCCGAAAAAAGAAAAATCATACGGCTTGAAACTTTGCTTTCTTTCTCAAATCATTGCAAAACAGCATAAAGTCAGAACTATACTATATCAAAAACAAATCCGGTATTTTCTTCTTATGCCGCAAAAAAACGCCGCCGGGCGGTGATGCCCGATGGCGTTTCCTGGTTTATCCGATTTATTCGCAGGTGACAATATATCCGCTGATGTTGTCGCCGGATGCGGTATAGGTCTTGCCGGGGATGGTCACATCCACATCGTTTGTGCCGCCGATGCCCACATAGAATACCTTATACTGCTTTCCGTCCGCTGTGATCTCCAGCGGATTTGCCGGGGTGTAGCTGTGGATCTTGTCCACATACTCTTCCAGGCACAGCTTGTGTTCTGTCATGTAAACAGCGTGGGGAACGCCCACATAGCGGAAGGTATAGCTGCGGCTGTCCTCGCCGGTCTTTTCTTCCTTGCCGTTCGGATAGCGCACCACAAAGCCGTACTCTGCGGCGTGTTCAGCGATCCAGCTGTACTGCGGATATTTCTCCGCATTATAATAGTCCGAAGTGCCGTCTCCGAAGTTGATCTTCAGATTAAAGCTTCTGCCGCTGTGATAGTCGGATGTGCCGCCTTTGAAGTCGGTGCTGCCGTCTGCATACCGTGCATCCTGGTCTGCCTTGTCCCGATAGCCGCTGAATACCTGCATTCCGCTCAGTCCGGTCTCCTTTTCAAATGCCGCCATCATCTCGTTCAGATGCTGGATCGTCTCAGCGTCCAGCTGGACTTCCATATCGCTGACGCTGTAGGAACTGTTCCGGTTCTCATAGACACTTTTGAGTTTCGGGTCGCCAGTGGGGAAATCGTAGGAGTGATCTTTGTTAATAAGGATCAGATCGCCCTTGTTCACGCCCTTGGCAGCCAGTGTGATCTGCTTGCCGTCGGTCAGACTGCTTTCCTCTGCCTGCGTTGTCTTTGTGGTGTCCGTAGCCACATCCGGTGCGTCGGTCTGGGTATCCTTTTCGCTGTTTTCAACCTTTTCGGCAGAAGTAGTCGCTGTTGCCACCGGTGTGCTGCCGGACTCCTCCGGGGACTTCCGGCGCTGGCAGCTGTGGAAACACAGTGCGCCGATCAGCAGGACGATCAGCAGAAACGGTACGCCCACCGCAGCGATGCGGTCCAGCCGGAGCTTGCGTTTTCTGGCGTGGCTGCCTCCTTTTCTGGCTGCTTTTTTATCCACATCCGGTTTCGGGGATGGTTCTTTTGCATGACTGATCGGTTTTTTCGGTTCGCTCATGACAGATGTTCCTTTCTTTGCAGAATTGCCGCATCAGCGCCTGCTGTGCATTTTCTGCGCACAATAAGCCGGCGGTCTGTCCAAATCCGAAATCCATTCCGGAGCGGATGCGGCAGTGCTTTCATTATACCATATTCCCCGAAGATTTTCAAGTCAAATTTTGTCGTATCCGGAAAAGCGGTTTCCCGGCGCAGCGCAGGGGCGTGCCTTTCAGACACTCCGGCGGGAGAGCCGCAGCAGGGGAGTCGTTTTTTGCATCCGCATTTTCACTTGACAAAACCAGGAAAGCGTGGTATACTTAGTTGTACGTTCTTTCCCACAGATATTTTGCGGATGTGGTGAAATTGGCAGACACGATAGATTTAGGTTCTATTGCTCCGGCGTGCAGGTTCAAGTCCTGTCATCCGCACCAGAACAAAACGCTCAGAAATGACGCAGCTGCGTTGTTTCTGAGCGTTTCTTTTTTTGTGCCGGGGGCTGTCCTTTATTTGTCCTTTATGCAGGCAGTTTGTCCGGATTTGTTGAAATTAAGCAGAAAAAACGGAAAATTTTTTCTATAAAGCGTTCTGAATTAGGCGGCAAAGTATTGCTGTTTTATACCGAGTTTTTCACATTCTTCATCTTGTCTTATATTTATGGAGCATATCCATAGCATACTGAGAGGACTCTTAAAAACCTAGTATTTCTCCTTTGTGTAATTCATTGTATATTCAAAGTATGATACTTCAGTTGTGCAGTCTTATGCAGTTAATTTATTTATAGTATATAACACATTATTTTAGTTTTACATTTGCTTTGAGCAGATTGCATAAATTTTAAGGTGACGATTCTACATAAGCTGTTAGAAAATGTAAATATATGTATTGACATTTCTAGGGCAATGTGGTATACTTAATTTGACAAATAAAGTTGGAATTATATTGGACTTTTGTATAAAGTGCATAAAATTAAAACTGTAATCGTTAGCTTGTTTATACTATTTGAATTAAAATAATGTGAGAGGAATGATTAAAATGATAGTGTACAAAATAGCTGCAATTCCAGATATCACTCTAAGCAAATATCAGGCCTATGCAGAATCAGGCGTTGAGGGCATGATAAAAACACAACTGCAATTCATTCGAATGGTGCATAGAATTATTGCGTTGGACCGTATTCATGTACACTATATTTTTGATTATGATCCAGAAAAAAGTTTAGGCAATCGTTTGAGCATTTATATTGCGTTTTCAAAAGAAAATGACACCGCATCTGTCATTGAAGAAAAGCTAAAGAAGATTGTACTTTCATCAAATATTTCGAAGTACTTCTTCTTTCAGGAAGTCTCTGATGATTTAATTCCATCTAAAGAATACGTGTATCGGTCTGTTCTGTATAAAAAAGAGCGCTCTTTAGACGTAAATGTTGGAGAACAGACGCAAAAATTTTATGTTGTTCCAAATTGGGAAATTAACGAGGAAGCTCGTTTGTATAACTTGATTACATTAATGGCATCTCTGAATGAGCGTTGTTGCTATTGCGTTGATTTTGGAGTTCCGCTTAATATCGTAGAAGATGTACATAAAAGTTTTGAAAAGCCTTTGAGCTTTTTGAGGAACTATTCAACTCAAGATGGTCCTGCACTTAGTGATGCTAAAAAAAGTCAAAAAAATCGAAGAGATCCTAATGTTGATGAAGTTATAAAACAATATGAGGACTGGATAAAAAAAGTTGATACTTCGTTAGTATATCGCTGTAGGATACAATCACTTTCGGACAGCAGTTCTACTAGTATAATCCTTTTGAATGCGGTTATAACGGAATCAATTGAAAGTGGAAATGCAGCTACAAAATTAGAAAAAGGAAGTTTTACGCCTTTCTCAAATTGGAATAGCTATCCAGAAGGGTATCATCTTGGAAATGCACCAGTTTCTTTACAGGACTGGACAACTACATTTACAGTTGAAGAACTTTGTGCATTTACGTGCTTACCTGTTTTGTATGATGGAGAAACGGTTGAGATACCAAAAGAAACCGCAATGGTGGCTGAAACTAGTGGCATCTATTTAGGCAATGACAATAATCTTCATGAGATAATGATCCCGGAAAAGATGTTAGTGAAACATATGTTCGTTTGCGGCGTGCCTGGATCAGGAAAAACCAACACAATGCTGCATTTGGCAAACAGCCTGTGGAAGAAAAAAATACCTTTTCTTGTTTTAGAGCCAGCTAAGAAAGAGTATCGGGAATTATCGTTATTTCAAATTCCGGAATTACTGATTTTTTCTCCTTCGGCAAATACAAATTTTCCGTTAGAAATCAATCCCTTTGAGTTTCCTAAGGGATTGACCTTGTCAGAACATATTGAAAGTTTGTGTAAAGTATTTGAAGGCGCTTTTCCTATGCCGTCGCCTTCTCCCAAAATACTGAGTACTTCTATTCAGGCTGTTTATGAAAAGCATGGATGGAGTTATAAAGATGTAAACACAGGTACTAAAGAATACCCTACATTATCTGAATTGTATAAGCAATTCGAAGAAGAAATGTCCAAGACATCATATGATGGGGAAATGAAGGGCAATGTGCAGGCAGTTCTTCAAGTGCGAATAGGAAGTCTGCTGGAACGTGAACGCAAAGAAATTTTTGATGTAAAAAAATCTGTGATTGACCCGGAAGAATGGCTCACAAAACCAATTATTATTGAGTTGGAGTCTTTAGGTGAGGGCCCTGCAAATTTCGTAACACTTTTATTGTGTACATTGATAAGAGAAACGTTAAAGGCAGATCCTTTGAAGGAAAAGGAAAAGAAGATACGTCACGTTATTTTTATCGAAGAAGCACATAATTTAATTGCTCAAAAGGCACAGGTCGATGCAGAAGATTCTAACCCCAAAATAGCGGCTACTGCATTTATTGTTAAAATGCTTGCAGAAGTACGTGCATTAAGAGAAGGAATTATTATTGCAGATCAGCTGCCAACGGCTATGGCGCCGGAAGTTATAAAAAACACGAATATTAAATTGGTCCATCGTTTAACATCGGGCGATGACAGAGAATTGGTTGGCAGCACAATGTCGGCTAGTCCGTTGCAAATGGAGAATATGGCTACATATCTCCCTGGACAAGCGTTATTTAGCTACGAAAAGTTGTTAAAACCATTTGAAATGCGAGTTTGCACGGTAGAAGAACATGGAGAAAAAACTCCAAATGACAAAGAATTGTTTGAAATCATGCAGAAAAAACCTGGATTTAGCAACTTGCAGAAAAGAAGAGTCAATAATGCGTTTGATGCTTTGAAAAAAGAAACAGATCGATTATATAAAGAAGAAACAGATATGATTGAGGAACTGTTTCGAAGTGAAGAAAATAAAAGAATATCCAGGTCAGTTGCAAAGCCGTATTTAGAATCTTGTTCGAATATTTTTGTTGAAATCATGAAAAAGCAAAATGAAATCGATATAGAATATCAAAAACTATTTAGTGAAATTGATTTCTTAGATCAAGGAATATTTACGGATTATTATGTCGTAAATAGAAGTATTGGACAGAGATTTAAGAAGGCGTATGGTGCGTTTTGTTCTAGATTAAACGGCTAAAGAGAAAGGAATGATAGATATGGCTGGAAATAAAAGCTTAGAAACCAGAAAAAACAAGGTGAGTGAAATCGGCAAAAATATTGAAAAAAAGTCAGAAAGACTTTCAGAATTGCAGGAGGCTAAAGAGGCTGCAAGAGAATGGAGAATGCAAATAGAAAACAATGAAAATTTAGACGAAGAAGAAAGAAAGCAGGCAAGTGAAGTCTCAAACGAAAGATATGAAGCAATTTCAAAAGAAGCCTCAGAAGTTTCTAGTGAGGTAGGAGAAGACTTAAAAGAATTAGAAGATCTTAGAAATGAAACAAATGAATCGCTGGAAGCAGCTCAAAATGCAAAAAGTTCTGAAGATGATCTGGTAAGAACTTGCTCTGAACATGGGATTATTGTTCCAAGATCTAAGAGCTTAGACAGCAATATAAGAGGAAATGAAAATCTGTTAAATGAAATAATTGAAAAAATGGGAAATGCAGAAGATATTGCAACTAAATTGGGTACTTTGTGAAATGAATCTTTTTCTGCAATGACGTTCACAGAGAGAATGTCTTCTATGTTAAACCCGGATGTTTTATCTGCTGCAATAAAAGAACAGCAAAGCGCAGAAGATACAGGTTCTTATGGACGTTTGAAAAGAGATCAGAACATATGGAATCCGGATGGAAAGATCTCATCTGACCAGAACTCGCACACTTTGGGGGAAAAGACATTTCAAAGAGCATATTCAGATATAAAAGTTGCAAAAGGAAATGCGACTGAGGAAGCGGTTTGTTATTCCCTAAAGGATCAGTTCTCTTCAATTGAAACACAGAGAAAAATAGATCTGGAAAAAAACACCTATACCAAATCGGATATCATAGCAACCCATGCAAATCAAAATATTCAGATCGGGGATATCTCTATAAAAGAAGGAGAGTCTATGGGTGTTGAAGTTAAGTGCGGAGAAGCGGCGTATCTTTCATCTCAAATATCGCACATTGATAAGCAATTAAGTGGATTTGATGTTTATGAAAGACAAGACGAATCTGTAAAGTTTCACAAGGTCGTTATGGTAACAGCAGACTACTATCAAATGTCAGATTCTTCAAAGGGACATCTGAATGATGTTGTGAAAAGTCACAATGCGTGTATTCATGTTCTTCCATTTTTTGCAAATGACATAACGCAGACGATGGCGAGAATGGAATAATAAAAATAATCAATAAGGAGGCTTTTTTATTTATGGGATTATTAGATTTAGCAGGAAAAGCAATTGGTGGTGCGGTGAATTTCACAGCAAGTGTAGCAAAAGAAGCGTATGATGCCTCAGTGGAGGATAAAATCGCACAAGAAACAAGTACCTCTGTAGATTCAGTTACAAATTCAATTGTGCAAATGCGATCCAATTGGACGGCTGCTGCAAATGACGTGAAAAAAAGAAAAGCAGAGGAACTTTATCAGGAAGGCTTAAAAAAAGCCACGCATCAAATAACTGAATTTATTGGAACGACAGGCGTCAGAACAAAAGCATTTAATCTATATTATAGATTCTTAACCAATAATGCAGAACTTAGCGAATTAGCAAAATATGTGGATGGAATTTATAATGCTGTCCTGGACAAAGAAGAAACGTCTTACTTAAAAAAAGCACAGGAAAGTTCAGAATATAAAACTATATTTAACGAAGTACAAAAATCTTGGGTCAACGAAATAAAAAATGTGATTACGGAAAATCTAAAGGGAAACGACGTATTATGCCACACTGACAAACAAGACAAAAGAATACCTTTTGTGGGAATATCAATGTTCTTAATAGATGGTTTCTATCTTTTCTTATTGCTGAAAAAAATCACAAACGATTTTAAGTACGATGATATGATGGAAATAGTCTCCACATATTGCAAACGAAATCTGTATCTACTGAATGCGCTTTCAGAAAATGAATATGGAGATTTTAATATTAACATAGGAGATAAACTTCTGGATGATGGACACACCTATGCTGCTATGGCAAAAGATGCAGTTATAGAAGCAAGACAGCATTTATCTGACAATGAAACCGGATTTTTTGAAGGAATGAAAAAGTACTTGATTCCTTCACTTATAGAAAACACGAGTGTAAACCTTTGGCACTATGCAATGCAAAAACCGTTTGATCAAAAAAAGTTTAACGATGCAGTCGAAAATCGAAATTTCTTTACAGCAATGGCAGGAAATGATTTTGAAGTTGTTTTGGCGGAACTATATGTAAAAAACCAATTGGGTGGAAGTGAGCTTGTTCTTCAAAACCTAGATGAGATTTTGAAAGAGGCATCAGTTTCTAATCCCGGATATGCAAGAAGCCTATGCTCTTTTCTTGCATGGATGGAATGCTATGATCTTGAGTATGAAGTTTTGAAACGAACTGTGGCAAATAAAATCCAACTGTCAGAAGAAATGCAAAAGCGTTTATCGTTCCTGGCTGACGGCGGAAAAACAGCGGCAATTAAAATATATCATGTGGATGATCCATCTGCATTTTGCTTTGACACACATTCACTTGAATGGGGTAGTGCTGAATTTGAAATGCTGTTTCGTAAGCTAAAAGCAAGCAACACAAAATTGGATTATGCACTTGTTATAAAAGGGTGGCATAAACCTTTTCCCATTCAGTATGGAAAGAAATTTCATATTGAAGCGTTAGAGCGAGAATTTGAAAATCTTTTGTCAGATTTTAGCGGAGAGGTTCTTTTAGAAAAAAAATCTGCCCATGCTCTGAATGTAAACAACATGAATTATGATACGTCATATGTTTTTCATTTTACTTCTGAACGAAATCGTGGTGTAAATGTTCTGTTTGAATGCGAGAAATTCGGACGTAATTTACAACTGAATATTCTAGTTACATTTTTACCAGACAGTGATATGAGTTATGATGATATGTTGCAGTATGCACTGTCAGCAAAAGACAGCGTTTATGTAAAAAGTTTCCTGGAATCAATTTTGCAGGCAATTGATTCTTCATTGACCGCAAATTCTGCATCGATTTATGACTAATAAGAAGGTGATGTTAAAATGAATGAAGAAAGAACACTGACAAAAGAACAGCAGCAGGCATTTGAAGAGATGCTTCAAGAAAAAACCTATTGCGGTGATGCGTTTTCAGCTTTTCGCTTGTTCACTAATTATTTGAAGGGAACAAATGGGTTCCGAAAAGATCCAGACAAGGCGTTTGAATATTTGAAAATCTCATCAGACTTAGGCTATCCACACGCAATTAACCTTCTGAAATTGTTGTATAGTGGAAATGACTTGTATGGCTTAAAAATTGAACGTGATTTAAGAAAACGAATAGAGTGCCTTGAAAAATTAAGTGTTGCAGATCAACTCTTTGATTTTTCGACTGTGACGGAAGAAGAGCGAAATGAATTTTACCAGATGGAGTGGAATGCTCTGGCTGAACTAGGGCGGTTATATATACTTGATTCTACTTTATATGAGGAAGATAACTATAAAGGTTATTGCCTTTCATTGTATGTAGCAGGACAGAAAGGAACACCAGAGTCGTTGTGTATGCTGGGCTACTATTTTGATTGTTACAGACCTCCACAGTATGTACCATCGAATACCTTATTAAAAAAACGTGGGAATCTGGGAACTGCATTATATTACTATGAGTGCGCAATCAATACAGATAATTCTAAGTATGCTAATCTTGCTTTAGAGCAGTATAATCGATTGGCAGAACAAATTAATGTGAGCGAAGGCAGAACCGAAGAAAATATGATTCCATATTACAGAAGATAAAGAAAAGAGGAAAAGAAATGCTGGCATTTATTTTAATTGTAGGTGTATTAATTGCAATATACTTTATTGTGAATAGTCAAAAAAGAAAAAAAGAGGAAGAACAGCGCCGATTAGAAAATGAACGAATAGCAAGAGAACAGCAAGAACAGGAAGCAAAACGTCTTGAGGCAGAGCGCATAGCAAAAGAAAAAAAGGAATTTGCCGAGGCAAAACATAAAGAATATGCGGATGTTCTAAGTGAACTTTATGATATGGGAATGAAAGATGAAAATACATTTATCTCAACGGATGAACCGGCGTATAAAAAATTTATTTCTTGTCGGGAAAGTGCAATGCAACAGAAGGAAACAATGCAAATTTGGGGTGAGGAATACAAAAAATTTATTACAACGATCGACGATGATATAAAAAGTGAGATTTCAAGTATCGCTGCCCATTATCAAAGAATGCTTTTATCAGTACGCATTGAATGGATCACTAGATATTTGAAAATCATAAAGCTTGTTGTAAACACAAACGATTATGATGATACAATTCAAAAATTAAAAGAAACAGCAAAAACACTAAATCTTTTTTTGGAAAGTACATATTATATCGATCAACCATTCAATGACGAGCGTAATAGCTATGAATACGGCGTTTTTCATTTTTTGGAAGATAGTAGCGATGAGGAAGTACGTCCAGAAGATTTATCAGCAGAAATATTAAGTTCAGATATGGATAAAGCTGAAGAACATTTCTCACAATTATATGAAATCGGAAAGGAAAAAGGTGTCAATTTCCAGATATACAAATCTTTGGCTGAATATATAACAGACGTTGACTATAGAAATAGTGCTATAGCGATGTGGTGCTTTGCTGCTAATAAACCATTTGATGTTTCCAAATTTGAAAAGGCTTGTAAAATTTCTTCGTGGTATATAAGCTATGATGAAATTCAGTCCTTAGAGGTAATGATTGTACGGATATACAACTGGAAATCTATTGGCGGCGCAAATGTTGTCAAGGAATATAGTCGAGATATTTTGAATTGGGTAGAGGAAACTGCGCAGTATTTCTCAGACCAAAAAACTGGGGAAAAGTATGGTTCATTAGTTTTCTACCATTTTGTATCTGCACTTGCATGGATGGAATTGTATGATATTGAATTGATGGTTTTGAAAAAACTTGTAGATCTAAAAGTACAGCTCTGGGAAGATGCACAGGAACGTTTGAAATTTTTATCTTCTGGTGGTACAGCAAACGTACAGATTTATACGCCTGTAGAAAATGTCTTTTCGTTTGATACAAGTGCTGCTGAATGGAAGGATAATGAGATTGATGTATTCTTTAGAAAGATAAAAATGAAAAACATTCCATTGGAATATTCTCTCGTTCGGAAAAAATGGACAAAAACATATCCGTTACAAACTGGACAGGAATATAGTGCAGATGCTCTGTATGCAGAATTTAGCAAGATGGTAGACGATTTTGATGGAGAAGTAACGCTGACTCGAGAAGATGCAGTAGCTTTGAACACAAAAAATGTAAGATATTCTGATGCAATGATCTTTCATTTTATTTCCGAGAGAAATCGTTGTATTTCAATGCTGTTTCATGCAGAGAAATTTGGAAAAAATCTAAACATTACAATATTGACACTATTCACACCAGAAAAGAATGTTCCGGTTGAAGATCTTGAACGTTATGCCATTGCGATTAAAAATAATGTATACGCAGAGAGTTTTCAGGAATCAATTTTGGAATCTTTAGATAGGATTTTGAAAGTACAAACAGAAGCATATGAAGATACAACAACTACAAATGAAAATGCAGAAGTTGATTTCAGTGGATTTTTCGATTAAAGCCGATGTATAACACATAAAATCGCTCTAAAATACTGGCTATAGTCGCCATAAAACAACGATACACATTAAATCATGAGCAGGAGAAAATCCTGCTCATTTTTTGTCAATTTTCCAAAAAAACCATTGACAAACCAAATCAAAAGTGCTACAATGAAAATAGATAAAAATCCCCGTGAAACCGGGAAAATTTATCTAAGAAAGGGAAAAACGGAGCGTGCAAACGTTCTCACCGAAAGGAGTATTTTTATGAAAATGAGAAAGGTAATTTCAACCGTACTGGCAGGTGTGCTGGCATTGTCTGCACTTCCCATTTCTGCCATGAGCGCCGGCGCTGAGGGAGCATATGCGCCGGGCGATGTGGATATGGATGGTGTTATCACCGG